>TARA_R110000787_G_scaffold19297_5_pt1 | contig 16671 bp, 15 predicted proteins | sample TARA_R110000787 | Tara Oceans TARA_R110000787 (sample SAMEA4397920) | marine metagenome | biome: Polar Biome; feature: [DCM] deep chlorophyll maximum layer (ENVO:01000326); material: water (ENVO:00002006), including particulate matter (ENVO:01000060) such as... | depth 35 m
CGTAGCGAAACCACCAAGCCTCCCGCACATGACGTAAATCAGCGTCAGCGGTACAATACCATGTTTGCTAGCCAGCCTATTTTTATGTCCACAGCGAAATTTTTTCTTCCTCCCGCCAATAAAGCTGGCGATCGACGCCAGTGGGCCAATCTTCACGGCGCGGCCGCCGCGTTAGCTGTCGCAACCGCCGCCAGAGAGTTTAACGGTTTGACGCTGGTCCTGGCGACTTCGGCCAAATCAGCGGCAACCCTGCAAAACGAATTGCTTTTTTTCGGTGGCGACGAAGACGATTTCCCGATTCTGCATTTCCCCGACTGGGAAACACTGCCCTACGATCTGTTTTCGCCGCACCAGGACATCATCTCAGAACGTCTGGCTACCCTGCACCGACTGCCGACCATACGTAAGGGCATTCTGGTAGTCCCGATCGCTACCGCGATGCACCGCTTACCGCCCCCGCAATTTATTGCCGCCAACAGTTTTGTCTACAACGTTGGTGACAAACTCGATATCACCGCGCTGCGCAGACAGTTTCAACAGGCGGGTTATCGCAGTGTCGACACCGTTTACGAACACGGGGAGTACGCCGTGCGCGGCGCCCTGGTGGACGTCTATCCCATGGGCTCGCGCTTGCCGATTCGCATAGACCTCTTTGATGATGAAATTGAAACACTGCGTAGTTTTGATCCCGAAACACAGCGCACCGAAGAAAAGGTTTTCGCGATAGAACTGCTGCCCGGTCGTGAATTCCCGCGCGACAAGGCCGGCATCAACCACTTCCTCGACAACTGGCATCTCCACTTTGACAACGACCCTCGCGCCTGCGCGGTTTATCAGGATGTCAAAGCAGGTCTATTGCCCAATGGTATTGAATATTACCTGCCGCTGTTTTTTGATAAGTGTGCAACCCTGTTCGAACATCTGCCAGGCAACACGCTCATCTTCGCCGAAGCGGGCATTAACGAAGCGGCGCAACATTCATGGAGCGACGTCCGCGAGCGTTACACTACTTACGGAATCGATCCCGCCCGACCACTTCTCGCGCCGCACAAAGTGTTTTTGCCGGTGGAGGAGCTGTTCGCCGCACTCGGCAAACTGCCGCGCACCGATCTTCACGCGACGCTGATCGACCGTACCAGCTCTCGGCCCACTGAGCAGTGTTTTACCAGCCTGCCAACACCGGATGTCAGCATCGATGCCAAGGCTCCCCGCCCACTGGATAAGCTGGCGCGCTATCTGAACGAACACCAGGGTAGAGTACTGATCTGTGCGGAATCGGCCGGGCGTCGCGAAGTCCTGCTGGACCTGCTTAAAAACATCTCTGTGACGCCGACGCAGGTTGATTCGTGGCAAGCATTTTTGGATTTGGACGCCGCTATCTGTATTTGTGTTTTCCCCCTGGAACGCGCTTTAGAAATTGCCTCACCCGCCGTCGGACTGATTACCGAAAATGAATTGTTTGGCCAACAGATTCTGCAGCGACGGCGACGGCGACGCTCGCAGGAAAGCACTGAACAGACCGTCAGGAATCTCACAGAGCTGCAATTGGGCGCACCGGTTGTGCATATCGATCATGGCGTCGGTCGCTACCAGGGTCTGAACACGATCGTCATCGATGATGAACCTCAGGAGTTTCTCACGCTGGCCTATGCCGACGACGCCAGACTCTATGTCCCGGTAGCCAACCTGCACCTGATCAGCCGCTACAGCGGTGGCGAGGATGATCTCGCACCCCTGCACCGGCTCGGCAGTGAGCAGTGGCAAAAAGCCCGCGACAAAGCCGCCAGACAAATTCGCGACACGGCTGTCGAACTGCTGGATATTTTTGCCCGACGGGCTGCCAAACAGGGTTTTAAATACGAGGTGTCGCTTGATGATTACCGCACCTTTTGCGCAGAATTTCCCTTCGAAGAAACCCCCGACCAACTGGACGCGATCGCCGCTGTGCGCGCCGATATGGCGGGTGCACAGCCAATGGACAGACTGATATGCGGCGATGTCGGCTTTGGTAAAACTGAGGTTGCACTACGGGCGGCGTTTCTGGCCGTCGCCAACAGTAAACAGGTCGTCGTGCTGGTGCCCACCACCCTCCTCGCTCAACAGCACTATGATAACTTTCGTGATCGCTTCGCCAACTGGCCTGTCACCATCGAGGTGATATCCCGCTTCCGGACCGGCAAGGAACAGGATAGCGTGCTGGACAACGTGCGCGCTGGCAAAGTCGACATTTTGATCGGCACCCATAAACTGCTCAATAGCGCAATTGAATACCATAATCTCGGTTTGCTGGTGATTGACGAGGAGCATCGCTTTGGCGTTAATCAGAAGGAAAAACTCAAGGCGCTGCGCAGCGAGGTAGATATCCTAACCCTTACCGCCACGCCGATCCCCCGCACCCTCAACATGGCCATGGGCGGCTTGCGGGATTTATCGATCATTGCCACGCCGCCGGCCAAACGCCTGTCGGTCAAGACCTTTGTGCACCGCTCCGAGCAACGTGTTGTCCACGAAGCCATCCTTCGCGAACTGTTGCGCGGCGGGCAGATTTATTACCTGCACAACGATGTCAAAACTATCGAGCGGGCTGCGGACGAGCTGCGCCTGCTGACCCCAGATGCTCGCGTCGCCGTCGCCCACGGCCAGATGCGCGAGCGCGATCTGGAAAAAATCATGTCAGATTTTTATCACCAGCGCTCCAACATACTGGTTTGTACGACCATTATTGAGACTGGCATCGACATTCCCAGCGCCAACACCATTATTATTAACCGTGCCGACAAGCTTGGGCTCGCGCAGCTGCATCAGTTGCGCGGCCGCGTGGGTCGATCTCACCATCAGGCTTACGCCTACCTGCTTACGCCAGACCCCAGACAAATGTCCGCCGACGCGCACAAACGTCTGGAAGCTATTGTTGCTGCCGATCATCTCGGCTCCGGCTTCACGTTGGCGACCCATGATTTGGAAATACGTGGTGCGGGCGAACTACTTGGCGATGATCAGAGCGGGCACATTCACAGCATCGGCTTCTCCCTTTATATGGAGCTGCTCGAACGCGCCGTAACCGCTATTCGCAATGGCGAGACGCCAGACTCAACCCTGGAGCTACGCGCCGGCACTGAAGTCAATCTGAACATACCCGCGCTGATCCCGGACGACTATGTCCCGGATATTCACAATCGTCTGATGCTCTACAAACGGGTGGGCAATGCCGCTACCGCCGATCAATTACGGGAACTGCAGGTAGAAATGATCGACCGCTTCGGCTTGCTACCGGAATATGTAAAAAACCTGTTTCGAGTCAGCGCCCTGCGTCAACAGGCCGACGGCCTGGGGATCGCTCGCCTCGAAGCCGGTGCGACAGCGGGTAAAATTGAATTCAGCAAGCACACCAGCGTTGAACCCATGACCATCGTCGATATGGTGCAGCAACATCCGGACTGCTATCGTTTACAGGGCGCCAAGGAACTCAAATTCAATGCCGACATGTTTAGCGCCGAGCAGCGCCTGCAGGCGGTCACGGCGCTGCTGGATCAACTGACTCCAACAAGACAGGTTGCCTGATGAAATTTCAAAAGACCGTTCTCGCTGTTCTTGCGCTCGTTGTCTGGCCGGCATTCGCTGCAGATGAACAATGGTACCAGGTGGAAGTCATCATCTTTTCTCAGGCCGACCGTTTTAGTGAGGAAACCGGCAGACCGAACATCAAACTAGGCTATCCAGCCCGCCTCACCGACCTGGATAATGACACGACAGGTGCCGGCTTTCGGCGTCTCGACGAAAGCGCGAAGCAATTGAAACCCGATGCCTATACGCTGAACGAAACCGGCGTTTATAAGGTGCTCTATCACGAAGTGTGGCAACAACCCGGCCTTGCGGCCAGCCATACCCCGTGGCTGGTTATTCGGGGTGGCAAAAAAATTGCCGACCATCACGAGCTGGAAGGCAGTATCCGCTTATACCTGTCAAACTACCTGCTTTTCGAAACCAACCTCTGGTTAACCAGAACCAGTCCGTCCATAGCCGCCGCCCAACTACCGCTACCCGGCTTACCCGCTAATACTGGCGCAGCGACCACCAGCTACCTTACTACTGAGGACCTCCCCCGTCTGCCACTTACGTTGACCGGCGAAGCACCAGCTGATAGCACGGTTGCCGAAAACATCGACCGTATCTACACCCTTAAACAGGGCGAGCGCCTGAAGTTGGGCAAGCTTCAGTATCTTGACCACCCGGCGATGGGCGTTCTCATCAAAGTAGTGCGCGTCCCCGGTTGACCGACACCGTTAAGAGTTGAAGTCGCGAACTATAATTGTCGATGACAATAGGCCCCGAACGTTGACCATTAACTCACCGTAACAGCAACCAGCCCATCGAAACCTGACCCCAGCGGCTAGCTCCTGGCGCCCAGCACTCGGCCTGCGTGCCTGGGCAAAGGCAGGCGGCGGTGCTCGAGCAAAACCGCCTCGACACGCTGCCGGGTCTGCTCGGGAAAGGGCGCACTTTTACGCAGCGTCATATCCACATGAACTGCCAGACATTCGTTGATGGCGACAGGCTCCGGGTCTGAACCCTGATACATGTAGTGGATATAGCGCATACGTTTAGCGTCACAGTCGAGCAATTGCGTGGTGATGCGCAGCTCATCGTCGACAAACACCTCTCGCATGTAGTCGACATTGATACCGAGGGTAAACATCGAACTGTTTTCCCGCGCCCGGTAATCGAGGCCAATTTGCAAATCGTCGTAAAAAGTATCCGTGGCTTTATCAAACGCGAGGACATAAAACGCCAGGTTCATATGGCCGTTATAATCAACCCAGTCGGCCTGCACGGTGGTTATGGTTTCGGTCAGCCCCTGTTGCATTCATCTCCTCCAGGACAAGTGGTATCACGATACATGCCTGCTCCGCTCCGGGCAGCGCAGACACCCGAAATACTGGTGCAACTCATTCAGTACTCTAACTGTTGTCAATTTTTTTCGCGCCCTCAGGGGTACCGAAAAAGCCCAGCACGTCGTGGCTAAATCCGGGCCAGTCGGCATGATTACCTTCCGCCTGACAGAACAATGTACGAACGCCAGCCGCACACCCCTCATATTCAACACAGTCCGGGTGGGCCGGTGACGGGGCCGGGACACCGCATTGATTACAGCGGGCCCACCACCGCGCCACCTTACTCCCGTAGTCTGGGAAATGACGGTCGTGCTTATTGTGCATCAACATAACACTGGTCGGGCGCGGACAATCATAGGCAGCCATGTCCTCGCCCTGCATACCCATTGCGCTTGGCGCTATTGCGACAGGGTGTATTACCCGCGCTGGCAAGACTGCCAGCGCATTGGATACCGTGCCACCATCTGAGTGACCGGTGTAATAAACCCGATCAGCCGCCACACACCATTGTTTGATGACTTGCTCCGGAACGGTCGCCAGCTCCCCAAGTGCCCTGAAACCCAGGGGCACACTTGCCACATGAACAACGATATAACCCCGCGCTGTAGCTGGCCCGGTTAACCCGGTAAAACGTTCGGAAAGATTATCGCTGAGGCCAGACGGCGCCCACACCATCAACAGGGGGTGCGGGTAGTCCGCGCGATAGTTGTTCGGCGTAGTGACGTTATAACGAATGTTTTTGCCCAACCGCTCGACCTGATGATCGGCGACAGAACCAGGTCGGTCGGCACATTGCACAGCAGATTGATAAGCATCTGGATAACCAAAAGGCTGAGCCAACAGCGATGCACCGCTGTAAGTGTAGACCGTATAGATATAAACAATCGTCGGAACGGTTATCGCGAGTAACACGATATAGGTTATTTGCACGGCGGTAAGTCCCATGCTGGTTCGCCACCTGTTCACCATACGCCTAATCCGGACTCCTGACCTGAACCTCTAAAATCTCCTGCTTGCACACGACCTGGTGATTCAACCGCAACACCTGAGTCGAGATATATCCACATCTGCTGACCAATACTCGCTCACACCGCCACGCTCCTCACAGCGACTGTAACAGGTACACAATCGCGTAATAACGCAATGTTTTACCAAGCAACATTGCCACCAAACTGGGTAACCACCTTACGCCCAACCAACCTGCGGCAAGACACAGTCCGTCGCCGACAATCGGCATCCAGGACAACAACAGCGCCGGCGCACCCCAGCGGCGTACGCCATCGATGGCCCGTGATGAGGGCGGCGTGTATTTACCCGCTGCGGCCAGTTGTCGCTGTGACCACCAGCCCAGCCAATAGGTCGAAACCCCCCCGAGTGTATTCGCCACACTCACCACCGCCACCGATAACAGGGGATCTGTGGCGCCTTGCTGCACCACCACTAACAGCAAGGCCTCTGAACTGCCGGGCAACAGCGTTGCCGATAGAAATCCACTTACGGCCAAACCAAGAAGCCCAACGCTCGGGGTCAGAAAAAACGCGTCCATCGACTAGCTATTCTGCGCGGGCAGGCGCAGAGGAGCACTGCACGCCGTCGTCAGAATAGCGTTAACGACGGGCATACGCTCGATCATCACCTGCTCTATTTCTGCCAGGGTGATGAGTCGACCTGATTTACCCGCTGCCGGATTAACCACCAGAGCCAGGCACGCATAGGGCAAATTCTTCTCTCTCGCCAGACCGGCCTCGGGCATACCGGTCATCCCGACAATGTCGCAACCATCACGTTCAAGACGGCTTATTTCGGCGGCACTTTCCAGCCTCGGACCCTGTGTCGCTGCGTAGACCCCCTGCGGAAAAACCGCACAATTGTGCGCTTGTGCGGCCTTAATCAGAGATTGCCTCAGCGGGTTGCTATACGGTTCCGTGAAATCCACATATTGAAGTTCGACAGCTGCGGAGTCTGAATATGTATGCTCCCTGCCCCAGGTGTAATCGACAATTTGATGAGGGACGATCAGACTGCCCGCAGTCATATCACTGTGAATGCCACCGACCGCATTAAAAGCAAAAACGTGGCTGGCACCCAGTTCTGCCAGCGCCGCGATATTGGCCCGATAGTTGACCTTGTGTGGCGGAATACCATGCGTATCGCTGTGGCGAGCAAGGAAGAGAATTTCCTGTCCATCCAAAACACCTCTGGATACCAGGCTGGAAGGCTTGCCCCACGCCGTCTGTACATCAATTCGTTCGATGATTTCGAGGCCGCTCAGCTGTTGCAGACCGCTCCCGCCAATAATCGCTGGCAACCCTTGCTCATCCATCCAGTCAATTCGTCCCGGCAGATTTTAATGCGACCATCTCGGCAGACTCGTCAATAAGGTGCAGGGTCGAGGTGGGGAAGGCTATTTCGGCGCCCCTGGCTTCGATGAGTTTCGCTATTTTCAGTAATACGTCCTGCTTGATATTGTGAAATTCCACCCAGTTAGTCGTGTGCGTAAACGTGTAAACAAAAAAATCCAGGGAGCTCTGAGCAAAGCGATTGAAATTGACGATCAGGGTCTGCGTGGCATCAATATCCGGATGACTTTCCAGCATGGTTTTGACATCGGTAACGATATCTTCAACAACGCCAATATCCTCGTAACGCACACCTATGGTTTCATAAATCCGTCGATTTAACATACGCGACGGATTTTCTACCGCAATATTGGCGAACACTGCATTCGGTATGTACAGCGGGCGCCTGTCGAACGTACGGATGCGAGTCAGTCGCCAGCCGATGTCTTCCACCGTACCTTCTATCTCCTTATCCGGGGAGCGCACCCATTCGCCCACTGCGAAGGGGCGATCGAGATAGATCATCAGACCACCAAAAAAGTTGGCCAGTAAATCTTTCGCTGCAAAGCCGACCGCTAGCCCACCAATACCCCCAAAGGCCAGCACACCCCCAACGCTGTAGCCAAACATCTGCATGGTGATCAGCACCGCCGTAATAATCACCGACACCCTGACGATTTTCCCGACCGCGCGCACCGTGGTGGCATCGTAAGGTTCGGAAAAATAATCGGGATGCGTGAGATTTCGCTCAGCGCGTTTAACAAAATTAAGCAGGAATAATGCGCCCAGAAAAAGCGCGGCAACACGATTTACCGGTTCGACAAAATCGTACCACGGGGAATCCGCCAGACGGGCCGCGACTCCAGCCGCAAAATTGACACCTATTACCCAAACTAACCACACAGCTGGCTTGCGGCTTGCCTCGATGAGAGCGTCGTCCCAGACGTTATGGGTTTGATCAGCATGTCGGCCCAGGGCGACAAAGATTTTGCTAACCAGATAACCGAGCAGCAGAGCCGACAATACGATGAGAAATATTTCAATCCACCACACCGTGGACAGGCCAGTAGCTTCGATAAGCCAGTTTTCAAAGGGTTTTAACATATTTGTCAGAAATTGGTCAGCATTAAATTGAGTAGATCGGCATCAAACAATGTTGGCCAGAACATCGATAACAGCTTGACGCCGGGAGCTTTGTTCAAGTTCCTGCCAGGTCCAGCCTCGCTGGGCATGCATGGTCGCCAGTCGGCACGGTTCGAGCGGATGATGCGTGGCGAGAAAGTCCAGCACCTCCCGTGCGCCAGCGCGATTATTACACACCAGAATCATATCGCAACCGGCGGCCAGGGCCGCAGCGGCTTTTTGCGCGTAGCTTCCCGCCACATCGGCACCCTTCATCGACAGATCATCGCTGAAAATTACGCCGCTGTAATTCAACTCTGCGCGCAATACGTCCTGCAACCAGAACCGCGAAAAACCGACCGCCTCCTTATCGATACCAGGAAACACTATATGGGCCGGCATGATCCCCTGTAACCGCGGTGCCAGCGCCTGAAACGGCAGCAAATCGTGTTCACGCAATACCTTGAGGTCGCGACTATCTCGAGGGGTCTCAAGATGACTATCTGCAGAGACCCCACCGTGGCCGGGGAAATGTTTGCCCGTCGCCGCCATGCCGGCGTCGTGCATACCATCAATAAAGTGTCCGATCGCCCTGACTGCCCGTTGCGGCTCATCACTGAAGGCGCGGTCGGCAATCACCGCGCAATGGCTGCGATCCAGATCCAGCACGGGAGCGAAACTGAAATCAAGGCCACTGGCAATAACTTCCGCGGCCATCAACCAACCGACTTCGTGCAGCAGCCTGCTCCCAGCCGCTGCATCTTTGCGATACAAATCTCCAAGCTGCTGCATGGCGGGCAAACGGGTATATCCTTCGCGCAGGCGCTGGACTCGGCCGCCCTCCTGATCGACAGCCAACAGCAGGGCTGGCCGCAACTCGTCGACCGCAGCCGTCAGTTCGCAGAATTGCGCTCGCGATGTAAAATTCCGCGCGAAGAAAATCACGCCACCAACCGCTGGTTCAAGCAACAATTCGCGCTCTTCGCTACTGAGTTCCGTACCGGAGAGATCGAGCATCAATGGACCAAGCATCATGTTTTTTGCACCTGATAAAAATACAGCGACCTTAGGCAGCTGAATGAATACTGTCAACCACTGGTAAGCCATACTGTTATTAGATAGATTTTTTATGTCCACATGTATGGATATTTCCACAAAGTATTAAAATACTCCCAGCATTCCTTATTTTTCCCATAAATTTCAAAGGACTAATAACTCAACTGGCGTTTCGGCTGTTTATCCTGACATGCCAAGTCAGAAAGCGTTGTAGATTCCTAGATGATCTGCTCGAATACCGGTGGTATGTTGGTAACACATATAGCTAGCGAGTATCGAGGGTAACGTCATGGCGAAAATAGCCCCAAAAATCAATGACTGGTATCAAGATGTGCGCGAAGACGAGTTTTTTGAGGTCGTTGCGGTGGATGAACAGGAAGGCTGGATAGAGGTTCAGTATCTGAATGGCGAGATTGGTGAATTCGACTTTGATACCTGGGAGCAAATGGTCTTACTCAGCGCGCAACCCCCTGAGGACTGGCGCGTGGCCTTCGAAATGGCCGACGAGGACGATGATGGCAGCACCTTTTCAATGTCCAACTGGGATGACCCGCTCGCCAATATTGACTCAGATGCGCAGCCGAACTTCGACGATTACTGAGCGCCGTGGCAGTACCATCCAGATTTCGCTATTCTGAAAGCTCCTGAGCTTTCAGCATCCGCGTGTGCTGCAGAATGATTTTTGCCGCCGCATCAGCGTCATCCACGACGCTGAATAAGTTGAATTCACGACTGCTAATAAAACCGCTGTCGACCATGTGCACGGTCATCCACTCAGTCAATCCCTGCCAATACGCTTTGCCCACCAGCACGATTGGAAACGGCATAACCTTGGCTGTCTGAACCAGGGTTAGCGCCTCGAACAATTCATCCATGGTGCCGTAACCACCAGGGAAAATAACGAACCCCACGGCGTATTTCACAAACAGGAATTTACGCACAAAAAAGTAACGAAACTCGAGACTTACGTCCTGATACTGATTCGGCTTCTGCTCCATTGGCAGCGTTATATTTAGCCCGACGGTGTTAGCAGGAGTACTGTAACAACCCTTATTAGCAGCCTCCATGATGCCCGGGCCGCCTCCCGTTATAACAGGAATGTTCTCCGCGCCTAACAACTCGCCGAGTTTCTGTGCCTCCTCGTACCATGGGGAACCAGGCTGTACACGCGCGCTGCCAAACACCGTTACCGCTCGGCCCAGCTTCGCCAGCGATTCGATCCCGTCTACCAACTCCGATTGTATGCGTAGCACTCGCCATGCTTCAGGTATTTTGCTTTCGTCCATCACCAGCTCCCATCTCATTGAAGGTTCAGTATATTGGCAGATATGCAGCCTTGTTTATTTTTTTATACTGGATACAATCACAGTGAACTTCCCCGTGGTCTACCCAATGACTAAGCCGCTCACCTCCCGACAGGCGGAGATATTAGAACTGATTCAACAAACCGTCTGGTCAACCGGCTATCCACCTACACGGGCGGAAATAGCCGCTGAACTTGGCTTCCGTTCAGCCAATGCCGCTGAAGAGCACTTACGTGCATTGGCCCGCAAGGGCGTTATTGAGATGATACCTGGGACGTCGCGAGGCATACGCCTGATTGCGCCACCACAGGGCATACCCATCGTTGGTCGAGTTGCCGCGGGAGACCCTATCCTCGCAGAGCAAAATATCGAGGATTATTGTGATCTGCCAGGTTCACTGTTTCACCCCCGGGCCGATTTCCTGCTCCGCGTACGTGGCGACAGTATGTGCGAAGTCGGCATTCTGGATGGCGACCTCCTCGCCGTGCACAAAACGCCTACCGCCGAAAATGGTCAAATTATAGTCGCTCGCGTGGATAACGAGGTGACCGTTAAGCGACTCAAAAAAACCCGCAGCCGCTACACCATTTTACTGATGCCGGAAAACAGCAACTACGAACCCATCGAAGTCAATTTGCATGAGCAGGACTTCGCCATAGAAGGACTCTATGCTGGGATTTTACGAACTCACTGATGCGCACAGGTAAATCCCTGCCCCTGGGCAGAACAGGGGTTTCTCTTCGGCCACCAGCGCAGCGTCTGCTCATAAAAAGCCACGCAGGCACGGCTCACCCATAAGCGCTGGTCTCACAGAAAAAGTAACGTACGGCGTTCTCTACAAAAGAGCCCTGTCTTAAGTTCCGGAGCAGAGGAGTTCCAGAATACAGGCGGGGGGAGCAAGGCAGAATAATGTGCAGCAGCTTAACAAAGACCGACGTCGGTCAGGATTAGACAAAGCAAGCGGCGACAAACAGCTCACTGTCGCTAAATGTAACGGGGCATTCGAAAAATATAAGGAGTGATTCGTTAGCTGTTGAAGCGAAGGGACGTTGAAACACGGGTACGTTGAAGCGCAGGCACTTGGGCACCATCGCCTCAATGAAGAATACGGTTATCCATGTCCTCATCTTCCAGTAGCAGGTCATCCGAGCTCATTCGCTCCACCACATCAATGCCCGCGTCTATCATTGCTTTGGCAACATCCATTCGGGTGTCTCGCAGATAGTATTTCGCTTCGTCAGAAAAACTGATGCGGATCAATGGCTCCCCGTCTTCATTGGTTCGCTGCAGCACAACTTCCCCATCGGGAAGCATGACAATTTCATATAAAGATGAGGCCATGTTAGCTCCACTTTTTGCTTGAGGGGTCAAGTATAGCAGCAAACTCCTTCGGTCGGTGTTAAGGCACTAATCAGTATTCGAACATAAGGGCGCTGTGCCTCTCCAATAATTCGTCCATTGCATCAAGCCAGCTCCGCACTTCGTGCAGCGTAATGGGCAATACCACATCGTTTTCCTGGCGGACATCGATACCGCCATGACTGACCTGGACACTTTGTGGCTCTGCGCCTTCTAGCAACGCACCATAAACTGCTACACATCGGCCCAGCCAGCTGCCCCGATTTTCGACCAGAGCATCCATTTCGCTCGCCTCTGCAGGCACTTTGTCCAGATCAGACAGGACATCAAGCAATTGCCTGGCCGAACAAATATCAGCCGGGGTTGAAACCGAACAGGTTGTAGCAATATCACGCAGGTGCATTAAATAGGCGCTGTACAACTGGAACACAGCTCCCTGCAGCATGGCGGTCGCCAGCACCGACGACGAAGCAGCACCAATCGCCGTCACTAGCGCCTCCGCGTTGGCGTAGCGCTGCAGACAAAGGCCTGTGTAGGGGTTACGCGCCATTGTCGACACGCACCACGATGAGCTTTTTGCTGCCTATAACCAATCCTTTTTGCCTCATGGCCAGTTCGCTATTTGCGTTTATCCTCTACCTGCCAGCGACCGTCTACGTAGAAAGCCCGCCATCCGCTCGGCTTACCCTCTACCTCCGTCTGCACGTATTGTTCGCCAGTTTTGCGACTGTAGCGCACCAGCGCTTTGTTACCGTCCGGATCCTGCACCGGGGCAGACATCAAAAAATCATATTTGGGATCTATTTCATCTTTATGAGGCAACAGTTCGGCGACCAGAGGCGCACGTGTTTCCCGGTTTTTGGGGAACTGGCTGGCCGCCAGAAACAAGCCCGAAGCCCCATCACGTAAAACGTAGTGATCATCAACCTTGACGCACGACAGCTCCGGCATAGCAACAGGATCCATCCGTGGTGGTGCAGCCTGCCCGTTTCTCAGCAACTTGCGGGTGTTCTTACAATCCTCAGCCACGCACCCAAAATACTTACCAAAACGTCCTGACTTGAGCTCCATGCTGGCGCCACATTTATCACATTCGATAACCGGCCCCTCGTAACCGCGCAGACGAAAACTGCCCATTTCGACTTCAAAGCCAGGGCAATCTGGATTATTGCCACAGATATGAAGCTTGCGCCGCTCATCAATCAGGTAATTGTCCATTACGGTATTACAGATGGCGCAATGATGTTTCGCCATCAACGCCCTGGATTCAGCCTCATCGTCCTCATCAACATTGACGACTTCGTCGCCGGGCGTCAGATTTTTGGTGCCTTTACAACGTTCCTTTGGTGGCAGCTTGTAACCCGAGCAACCGAGAAATACACCGGTACTGCCAGTGCGGATCATCATCGGTCGACCGCATTGTTCACACGGAATGGTTGTTTCCGTGGCATCATTGGGACGCATACCATGATCAGCGTCCTGGGCTTTGCTCAAGCGCGCAGCGAAATCACTATAAAATCTGTTAAGCACATCTTTCCAGCCAAGCTCACCCGCCGCTACTTCATCCAGCTGCGCTTCCATGGCCGCCGTAAACCCGTAGTCCATCAGGTCAGTAAAATTATCGCCGAGCCGACTGGTGACAATTTCCCCGATCTTCTCCGCATAAAAACGCCGGTTTTCCAGACGAGCGTAACCGCGATCCTGAATTGTTGAAATAATATTTGCGTAGGTAGACGGCCGACCGATGCCACGCTTTTCGAGCTCCTTAACCAAAGCCGCTTCACTGTAGCGCGGCGGCGGTTTGGTGAAATGCTGACGTGGTACCAACTGGAGTAGTTGCAGTTCTTCTCCGACACGATAATCGGGCAGTTCTATGTCGTCCTGACTACGTAGAACAGGAATGGCACGCAGAAATCCGTCAAAAATCATTACTCTGCCGCGTACGCGTAATTCACAGTCTCCGGCGCTGACTTTTACCGTGGTGCTGTTAAACCGCGCCGACAACATTTGTCCCGCAACAAACTGCTGCCAAATCATCTCATACAGCTTTTTGGCGTCATCATCTACGCCCTGTAGATCCGCCACCGAGATGTCCACGTTGGAGGGGCGTACCGCCTCATGGGCTTCCTGAGCTGCGGCCTTGTTACCGTAGATATTGGGCTTTTCTGGAAGGTACTTCTGCCCGTACCGAGTCATTATGAAATCTCGGCAACTGGTCAGCGCTTCCTGGCTAATGTTGGTAGAGTCGGTTCTCATGTAGGTGATATAACCCGCCTCATAGAGGCGCTGGGCGAGCGTCATGGTCTTTCTGACACTAAAGCCCAAACGTGTACTTGCTCCCTGTTGCAGCGTCGATGTAATAAACGGCTTGGGGGGTTTGGTTTCGGTTGGTGAATCTTCTCGCTCACTAACTCGGTATGTTTCACCCTTTAACTGCGCAACAACCTTATCGCTGTCCGCGCGATTGTCAGGCCGGTAGTTCTTACCGCCCACGGTACGCAACTCAAAACGAACCAGATCTGCTGATTTGTTCTCAAGGTCAGCGTGCAGGGTCCAGTACTCAACGGGCAGAAAAGCCCGTATTTCCGCTTCTCGCTCCACCACCAGCTTGACTGCGACAGACTGGACGCGGCCAGCAGATAAGCCCCGCGCGACTTTCTCCCACAGCAGCGGCGAAACCATAAAGCCCACTACCCGGTCGAGAAAGCGCCGCGCCTGCTGAGCGTTAACACGCTGAACATCCAGCTCACCCGGATGAGCAAAGGCCTCCTGTATGGCTTTTTTGGTAATTTCGTTGAATACCACCCGCTTGTAACGATCATCGCTGCCACCAATGGTTTCCTTGAGGTGCCAGGCAATGGCTTCACCCTCACGATCAAGGTCGGTCGCCAGATAAATAGTATCCGCCTTCTCGGCAAGCTTTTTGAGTTCGGCAACGACTTTTTCCTTGCCCGGCAATATTTGATAGTCCGCCTCCCAGTCACGATCCGGATTGATTCCCATCCGCGCGACAAGTTGCTCTCGCGCTTTACGTTTCTGGTGCGTAAGTTTTTCTTCCGAGCCCATCTTCCGTGTCGCTGCCGCCTGCAAAGCCCTTTTCCTGGCATCCACTGGTCCACGATTACTAGCGCCGGTGGGCAGATCCCTCACATGTCCGATACTCGACTTGACGATGAAATCCTTGCCCAGATATTTATTTATTGTTTTCGCCTTGGCAGGCGACTCGACAATAACCAGTGATTTACCCATGTATTCCTTTAAATTCTCGATGGTGGGGTGGCCGACAGGCCGGAGGGCCGATATATAAGGCCTGAGTCCTATGGGGTCAAGGCATTTCATCAAAACTTTTGTAAGGAAGCCTGACCGATCGGTTCAAAAGGAGCGACGAATCTGCGTAATTTTCTACCGCAAACCCTGACTTAACTCACTGATAGCCTGACGAATTGTGAGCAAGGCCTGGGCAATGATTTGCACCTGCTCAACACCGCCACGTTCTTGCCAATAGATACTCAAGCCCTGATTGTCGCCAGCTAACCCACTAACTGCCTCTGGTAACACCGACAAGCCGCTGGCAACGGCCTGTTGCAGCTTACCGGGCGCTTCATTTTTGAACCAGCGCCAATCCGGCCAGATCGAAGGCTGGCCACGGCTATAATTTCGCACCAACACCCACTGCCCGGCGTCTGTCTGCCCCTCCTCCGTTACCGCCCACGGCAACAAATACCGAACCGCCACCGGGCTGCGGTCATTTTGCTCAGCAGTGGCATCGGGGACAATTTGTACCCGCAGCCCGCATCGGCGCGCCTCTTCACGCAAGGCGGCAATGTGCTTCTGCCGCCGAGATGGCCTAAATGCCAGGAACGGTGAAATCATCACCGCAACGATTACAGCTATTATTAGATATTCCACAGTACGATGGCCGACAACCCGAAAACGGGTACACTATACCTTGGAAAACGGAGACACACTGCGATGTCGTATTATCATCATATTCTCGTCGGGCTTGACCTGTCCCCCGAATCACAGTTAGTTATCGACCACGTCAAGGAGCTGTTCCATGACCGGGATATCCGGATCAGCCTCATTCACGTTCAGGAACCGCTGTCCTTTGCCTACGGCGGCGACATCCCGATGGACTTAAGTGAAGTCCAGACCCAAATGGAAGAACAGGCGCGCGTGCGCCTCGATCATTTTTGCGAGGAACTCGGTCTAACATCTGCGGATCGACACGTTGTCATAGGCCAACCGGCGCAGGAAATGCACAATTTCGCTCGCGATAATGAGGTCGATTTGACCGTGGTGGGAAGCCACGGGCGACATGGTCTGGCGCTAATTTTTGGATCCACCGCTTCGGGTGTTTTACATGGCGCGGTCTGCGACGTCCTGGCCGTACGGATTCCCAAACAGAAGTAGGTATATGCTTATCACGGACACCGTCATTGTAGGGTGACTGTTAAGCTGGAGCAGGCTTAAGCAATAAACGTCTGCTCTACCAGTGGCACACCGGCAATGGACACGCTCCGTATTGGTAACTCCTGAGCCCACTCCATAACCTTTGAATCTAACTTTAACTGGTATCTATGCCCCACAAACTGTACA
>TARA_R110000787_G_scaffold51156_9_pt1 | contig 16660 bp, 13 predicted proteins | sample TARA_R110000787 | Tara Oceans TARA_R110000787 (sample SAMEA4397920) | marine metagenome | biome: Polar Biome; feature: [DCM] deep chlorophyll maximum layer (ENVO:01000326); material: water (ENVO:00002006), including particulate matter (ENVO:01000060) such as... | depth 35 m
TGTAGTTGTAGTACTTGTTGTCAACGCTTGACTCTTAATTCCAGTATTAATAGTTCCTGTTGATGTAACTACATTTCCTGCCGATTGTATTCTAGATGCTGTAACAGAGTCAATAATTTCAATATCGTCAACTGTTGCATCATTAATAAAAATTTCATTATTTTCTGCTTTAACTTCGTATAAACTTCCAAATCCTTGTGTAGCTTGTTTAGGTACTAATAAAATATTAACAACATCTGGTGCTACTCTATTCATAATGTGTGTTGCAAGTTCGGTAAAATGGAATGAGTCTCCAAAGTCCCAATTTTGTAATGCAAAGAATGAATTAATTGCGCCAATTACTTGTGTTTTTACTTGGTTATTATTAACTACTTCGCCGCTATTTTTTACAATTTTAAATGTTGCTTGCAAATTGTCTTGTGCATGTTTTCCAAACAAAGGCTTATACTCTACTGAGTGATAAATTACTTCATCACTAATTGATTTATACTGACTAATTTGCTCACCATAATTTTGGAATAATTCGTCTGTACTTGGTGGAAGAGGTTTACTAGTAACTGAACCGGTAATGTACTTTCTAAAGTTAGTATCATATGTTTGAGTAAGCATGTATACATCAATAATATTACTTGCACTTGGATCAATTCTGTTGCCGTCATCTGCACTGTGTACATACTGAAATTTAAGATCTGATCTACCAGCGTGTGCTTTATAATCTGCTGTTACTACAAGGACATTATTAGTTAGTACCTTAAAGTTATCGTTATCGATAATATAAAAAGCCTGGCCTGTTGAATACTGACTATATGCTCCAATTTCAGTTTCTGTTGTAACAGTTCTAATTGCAGTTCCTGCATTATAATAATTGTATTTGTTAAATCCCTGATCTGATGATTCTTTCTTTAAGAAAATATATTTTGTAGATGCATTTGTTAAAGGAGCAACTACAGCATCAAAAATATCCGGATCGTCAATACTGCCATCATCATTTAAATCAAAAAAGCTAACTTCAACTTTTTTACTGTTAATGTATCCATCTGCGTTTCTAAATGCATTTACAATTTCCCAATTAATATCATTACTAAAAGGTTCAAGTTTGTCAGGCTGAGTATTAAAGTTCATAACTGCAACTTTATCTTTTACTAATTGTCCTGTTTGCGAATCATAAATTTTGTTTTGTCCATCAAAGTAAAAACTAAGTTCTTTATCGCTTTCAAAAATATATCTAAGGCCTCTGTTTGTAACTGTATACTTTTCACCATTTGTTTCAAATAGTATTAACCAACTCGAATCAAGTTGATTATTTGTTACATCTCCAGTTTTACCGTTACTAAAAACATCTACTGTGTTTAAGTTTTCGTTAATAATAATACGCCAGTTTCTTGTAACTTGGTCGTATCGTAATGCAAACGTTTTATATGCAAATACTTGATCAATAATTTGTGATCTAACATCTGTTGAAATGTCTTTTACTAGTTTTGGTTTAACTTCTTCTAGTATACTATTTGCAGGTAGTATTTCGTTAAACACAACAGGACCAGTACCAGTTGTAGTACTAACACTTGTACCTGCACCGTCTACGCTTATAACTTTAACCCATTTATAACTACTTGCACCTTTTGCTGTACTGTTACTTGTAAGTTCTCCATCACCTATAAAATAAAATCCAACTGGTGGTTTAAATTTAAGTAATGCGCCAGCTTCTACATATTTTAATGAACCGCCAGTAAATGTTCCAAGTTGATATGCAACGTCATTTATATTCTTTAATAATCCTGTTGAACTATTAGTTGTCTTTGTTGACTGAGTCCATGTAGCATTAAGATCACTAACAATAATTTTAGCATAGTTTGCAAAGTAAAAATTACTAATTGCTCTGTTTTGTATAATAGGTAATATTGAATTTTCGATTGTACCTTCAATATCTGTTTGAGTAGCAAACGTAAATGAAGTTTTACTTTCGTATGGCTCTCTATAAAGGATACCATCACTACCATATAAATTTGTACTAGAGTATTTTCCAGTAGCATCTTTAAGATCAAAGTATCTACTAATACCACTAGCAACTCTATTTGTTGATTTAACTTTAATAATTTCTTGATTAGTAGTTAGAGGAACAATATTATAATCTTCACCTGTAACCATTCTATTTTGTGTATAATAAGTTTGCGGAGCATTAGTTCTAATACTAGATGTTGTTTCGCTAGTAGTAGCATTAGTTACTGCTGTTTTAAGTTCTAAACCAACAGTCATTGTTTCTGTTGTTCCTGCTTTAGAAATATAAGGGAAACTAATAGTAATATCTGTTAAGTCAGCTGGATTAATACTTAATGTTCTATTAGCACTAGTTCTATAATAAAGTCTAAATCCGCCTTGTGGCAAGTTTCCAAATGTTCCGTCTGCAAATACTAAACTAATCTCATCATTAGATCTTGTTTGTACAACATAAAAGTTTTTAATTTTTTTATTTAAACTATTGTAGATTGCATTGTTTCCTTCAGTTGAACTAACCTTTGTCCAAATATTTGTAGGAATTCCGTTACTGCTTAATTCGTAAAGCCAAACATCAGAATCGTTAATATTTTCTGCTTCAATGGAGATTCTTTGATTAGCTGTAGGACTAGAAATATCAAATGCATTGGACTTTAAACTACCTTGTCTAAAGTGCAAGAAATATCCTGAGTTTGAGCTTCCTGATCCTCGGCCATCTTCTCTATATAAAAATGCTAAACTGTTTCCTGGTACTGGATTTTCTTCTGTTATTACATTAAAGTCAGTATCAATTCCAGTTGATACAATTTCAAACTGTGTTGAAGAACCATTAACTGATTTTGTAAATGTATATACAGGAACATCAGCACCTACAGATGTAAATCTATATTGCTGTGTAAGTACTCCGTTAATTGCTTTAGATATAGCTGGTTTACCAACAGTGCCATTTTGCGGAAGTGCAGAATTTAATACACGTCTAAATTGTTCTGACCAATTAGCATTACTAGGATCATTCCAAATAACTGTTTGATCTGCTAAGTTAGTGCCGTTACTGTCAATTAAATTTTCTGTAGTACTTACTGTCTCAAATTTAAGTAGTCCGTTTGCCGCTTGATTACGCTTAGGATTATATGATAGCATACGAGCTAAACGGAGAACTGATTCTCTACGCTCAGCTAGTTCTAAAAAGTTTTCTCTTGCGTTTAAGTCAACTCTGTAACTGATATTTTGTCCTAAGAACGCAATCATATCAATAAGAGCAAGGTACTCTGATGTATCTACATAGTCGTTAAAATCTTCTGGGTAATTCTGTCTTAGATAGGTAATCATCGCCCGTCTAAGTGTGTCAAAGTCGTAACTACGGAATTCCGCATTACGATAGCTTTGATATACTTTTTGCCAATCTTCTGCAAGTAGCAATCTATTTTGTCTGTCGGTTGATGACATAGGTTATCCTTCTTTATACTCTACTGTATTTATTGAAACCAATAATACTAGTGGTTAATTGTGTCACGATAATCCAACGCTTTTATCAAACTGTAACTTTAATTGTTCACTAATATTATAGTCTAAGTACATTAATGTACATTCTATTTGTAGTCCACTTTCGTACTCTGAAACTTGCACACTTGCGGCTCGAGTTCTTGGATCATAGTTTACAATATTTGTAACATTTGCTGTGATTGCGTCTTTTAGTTGTGCTGTTAACGGCTCATATAAGGCATCCCAAATAATACAACCAAATCTAGGATCAGATAACTTCTCTCCTTGACGAATATTAAGATGATTTAATAAGTTTTGTTTAATTAATGAAATATCAAACTGTTGAAAGGAATTATTTTCCGGATTAACAGTACTAAACCCTCTGTATGCTTTTTGTGCTACAGGCGGTTTCTTGTCTCTTTTAGGAGTAATTTTAATTGTTTTATATAAATCTGTTGCCATACTAATATTTACCTTATTTTATCCGCCGGCGAAAACTTCGTTAAAGCCTGTTGCTACACTTGTACATCCTGCAATAGCATCACCAATACGTCCACAGCCTTTGCCATTTATAAACACAGTAGTTGACCCTACTGCAATTGGTGCGGCATGACTTGGACACGGTACTGGTGGAAGTAAATGTGATGTATTATTATCACCTTGCCGTGATACTCCTGTTCCGTCTACAAAAACGTCACTGCTACACTGATCTCTTAGTGGAGTAGAACAGTGTGCTACATCAGAATCTACACTATTTCCTCTACAAACTGCGGGCACGTTCAATCTCCATTAGTTGTTGTAATTTTCCATTCCATTGTTCTATTTCTTGGTGCTGTTCTTCTGTATGAGGCTCTGGTGGTATCTCAGGCAAAAATTCAATCATATGGTCAAAGTCTAGAGGAATATCCTCAAAATTTGTGTATGTAAAAAGTTCATTGTTTTTCATTATTACAAATTTATGCATTATTGTACCTGTGATTTTCCTGCGCCTGTGTCAATAGGTGTAGTTGTTGTTAAACTTGCTAATGGCGTTAGTTCATTATTAATAATCTTTTGATAAAAACCTTTTCCTAGACCAATTCTGCTTGCTGTGTTTGATCCGCCAGCATCTGCGTATCCTACTGCTTTTTTAAACTCTGTACCTAAAGCATTAAAATCTGTACTTGTCCAAGTAATACTTTTGCTCTTTAAATATGCTACTGCAATTTTAGTAGCAACTGTAGGATCGTTTGCCATATCAGCATTATTGTAAATATCAACTCCGGCTTTGCCGCCGTATGTTCTATAATTGTCTGTTCCTGTAATTTGTATGAGGCCTCTACCTCTATATCTAAACCCGTCCCCAGATTCTGCAGAGCCGTTGCCCATTCTATTTCCGTATACTGAGTTTGCAATAGCAGGTGGTCCACCTGCAACAAGTGTTTCAGCTTTACGTTTGCCTGCATCTCCGCCAAATCTATTTGGCCATACACGCTGTAATGTAGATACTCTATAGTTCATGTTTTCTGATCTTGGTTCAAAGTTACATTCTTTTTGTATTTGGGCACACGCCATTGCTAGTGCATGTGCGTTTGATTTCCATGTAATTGGATCTAGTCCTAACCCTTTAATAAGTTCGCTTAAAAAGAAACGTTGCATATCATCAACTGGTACTGGGTCTGCTGGTTGTTTACCTGCTAGATTATCTGTATTTTTAGTTGGAATTTTGTCAGCATCAAACGTTTCTTTTACACGCTCACCTGTAACCGGATCTTGAATGTATGCCTCTTGTGCATTATATATGCCTGAAGTTGCTGAATAGTCAGGTATATCACTGTCTTTATCAATCTGTGGTGATTGTGATCTGACCTCTGGTGATGGCGCTAGTATACTTGCAGTCGCACTAGGAGTATGTCCTTGTGGATTAATATTTTCGTGTGCGTCCCAAGGTTCATGTTTTGGAATACGTCTTGGTCTAGTAGCTGTTGCCGCAACACTTGCTCTAAGTGCATCTGCTGTTACTCTTAACGGATTTCCGCTTGCATCATTCATAACTTGATTATCTTTATCAAGTACTTGATCGCTGTTATCCATTGATAAATTAGTTACCGGAAAACTAAATGTATCACCAACTGAATCTGCTACATCAGCCGGTGTTGCAGGAACTGTACTATTCATATGTACCTGTGATGCAGTTTCTGCATGTGTGCCAACACTTAAAATAGATGTAGTTCCTAATGAATGTAGTTTGTTTGATACAGCACTTCTAATTTGTGTATTTGCATAGCTGGTTAGTTTGTTATCACCAAGTGTGTTTAAGTTAAATGAACCATTTACAGTTTGTCTGTAATCGCCAACTACTTTACTATGTAAGTTTGCGTTTATAGCAATATGTCCATCTTGGCTGACTTGTAAGTTGTAATCTCCACTAATAGTAGAACGCTGTGTTCCTTTGATTTGAATGTCTTGATCACTACCTACTGCAACAGTATGGTTATCACCTGTCCATTCATTCTTATCTTTACCTACAAACGTAGTTTCATTTTTATTTGTTTTAACATCTCTATCATTGTTAACCATTAACTTATAATTACGGCCTGCTGTAAAGTTAATATCTTTACCTGACTCAATGTTTATATCTCTATCAGCTTTAATATTAAGATCTGTTTCTGTTCTTAGGTTAATGCTATCTTGTGCATATACATCTATCTTTCCATTTGATGTTAATTCAATCCATGCTGTGCCATTTGCATTACCAATATAAATTAAATCTTCTGTATTGTGCAATAGAATTTGGTGGCCAGTTCTTGAACGCAATCTAATATGTTCATTAAACGGTAATGTAGCATCTCCCTTGCTAGTATTTTCTGGTGTGTTTTCAATATCATAATATGTTGCTGGATTTTCTTTAGCAATGCCCATTCTAAGAATACTAGGATCGCCGTCATCCATAGTAAATGCTGAGCCTCCTAGCCTACTTCTAAACAGTCTAGCTTTAGCGTTTATATCACCATAATTTCCTTTAGGCCTACCGTCACGCTTGTCTAGTGGTCCAGGAGTATTCCAACCGTAAACAGTATTAGGAATATCACGTCTTGAACTTGTTGTTGTTGTTCCTCTAACAACATCTTCTTCAAGACCTTGTTTAGCTAAAATATTAGACATCATTGGATTAATAGGTCTTGGAAACTTGTCTGGATCATTTCCTACACGTCTATCTAATGGTCCACTTCCATTACCACTTACGCTTTTATTAAATTCTCCTACAGGTAAACTTTTGCCTTTTAAATTAGAAGCTATTCCGTCTTGTACAATATTTGTTACTTTGTCTGCTGGATATCCACCAGGCACCATGTTGTTCATATACTCGTCTTGAACACATCCTATCCAGTAACACTGATTTGGTGATCCTTCTGCAAATATAACAAGAACTTTAGTACCTGGATCAGGTGGTACTGCCCAAAATCCATAACTTTGTTGTGTGTTATAGTAATCATTATTTTTTCCGTTACTTTTAACATCCGTAACTCCATAAAATGGAGAACAGTAATTAGCTGTAAATAATTGTCCTTCTTCTAAATTGTCGCCAACGCTAACTGTATTGGTTAGTAGTTGGACTCGTAATGAGCCTTGTCGTTTAGGGTCTAAATGATTAACTACTTTTGCTAAAAAAGGTCCAGGCGGCATTTTTGCAAAGCCGACTCCAGACGATCGTTTATTAACTTGATTTGGTTCTAATTGATCCATTGTGTTCCTTTAAACAAAATCACTATCTTCCCATCCTAGGCGTTTTTCTTCGGCTGTAGCTTTACCAGTTCGGATACCACCATCCATTGGTGCGCCAACAATAGCCGTATCATCAGATGTTACTTGGCCATCTATGCCTGACCCTTGGGTTGGAAACATAGGGTCTTCTAGTTGTGCATTTGTAGCTACTTTTGGTTTTGTTGTTTTTGGTGCATCTTTAAGACTTGCCAACTTAGCCGCTTCATCTGTAGTTAAGTTATTAGTTGCCATTTCAACTGTATCTAATCTACCATCTGTATTGACATCAGCTTTGGCGAATGTATACTGCGGACTATTTTCAGTATATTTGCTTGCCGCCGCCGCCATTGCGTCCGCGTATTTTTTGTCTTGTGCGGCGAGAATCTTTTTAGCATTTTCTTCTAATTGTTTTAGATCAAAGTTAGGACGTTTTACTAATTCAAGTTCTTGAGTGAATAAATTACCTGAAAAAGTATTATTGACTCCTATAACTTGATACAATCCACTAAAGTTAGAAACTCCAACTGCTGGGCCGTCCATTTTATAGTTTCCTATTTCGTCGTCAATATCTAAAGGAGTCATAAAGTTTAATAGAATATCAACTTGACCGTTTTGATGGCTAATACTTCCGTCTGAATTAACGTTGTTCCATTGAGACACAGTTGCATTGTAATTGCCCATGCCACTATCTGCAATGTAATAAGGGTCGCCTAAAATCTTAATAGTCATTGTAATTAAATCAACATCACTGTTAGTAAGTGCTTCATTGAATGACCTAGCCAATTTTCTTTCTGCTGTTTCAGCCATAGCTCCTGAAAGTTCATTTGATTTATTTTGGCCTATTTCAGTTTGTGTTACTGATACGTTTGCTCCTGTTTTATCAATAGTTGAATTATCACGTACTAAAACATCTGGTGTTTTTGTTGAAGAGCTATTTGAAGCATCATTATTACCACTTTCATTTAGTCCTGCAATAGATTTGTAAAATGCATTATTAAATGCAATATCAAATTCTAAAATATCTTTATTAAGTCCTGTGTACATATAATTGTATGCTTTGGCCGCAGATTCAACTAAATTATCATATCCTGCTGGCGGATCGTTGGGTAATTTAAATATACTTGTGTTTACCATGTAAGGAACAATTTTATACACATATATTCTAGGCAATCTTCCTAGTGCTTTTTCAGCTTCTGTATCATCAACAACATATAGATCAGCTTCAATTCTAAACCAAGGTACTTGTCCTTTTTTATTTTGAAGTTCTGGTTTTAATATATTTGCGCCAAACTCACTTAATAGTATAAGTTCTTCAAGTACTCGCTGTATTGGTGTTCCTTTCGTAAACTGTATAGTACGCATTTTAGGATCAATAGTTGTAGCACCTTTTGTAAAAGTTTTTGTTTTAGGATTTAGTGCAAATCCTGCTTTGCCAAATATTGCATCTCCAAAAGAAGTTGGAATTTCAGTTGTAACTTTATTTCTTCCTATAGCATTAATTCCTGCATCTCTGTTTGCTAACGTTTTTTTGATTGTTTCACTTAGATTGCCTCTTTTAACACTGTACCCTAACAATCCATTAACGTAGTCCTTTTTTTGTTGTGTATATGAACCACCAAAATCCATATAGTTCACTTGATGTCCTGCACCATCTTTTCGAGAATCAATTGTTGTAAAGGCCGCGGCATAATCAATTCCTTCTTTAAATAGATATTGATCTCCTGTAGTTGCTCCAAATGCGTTACTCTTGCCGTATTCTGTTCCAGAATTTGTAGCATTTTTCATTAGTGACGCACTTGCCGCACTTGAAGTATCTGATGGAAACGTAAACACATATTCATCTACTTCAATTTTTTGTTTTTGGAATTTTTGTTGTTTTAACATATGGGTATTAATTTGTGTTGCTAAACTTCCTAATCCAGATTGACAAATTTCTTCAAGATCGTTTCCGTGTATAGTAATATTGCAGGGTAAGTTTTGTGATCCGTCTGTAAATGCTTCATCATTAAATGCACTACAAGAAAATCTATAAATGGATCCTTCAGTATCAACGTTAAAATCTACACTTACAATTTTCATTGGTAATAATCTTTTAGAAGCAGATAGTGACGGATTTGTTTCGGAGCCACCAATGTCTTGCCATCCTAAGAATGAAATTGTTAGTAGCCAAGGTGCTTGTAAATAGTTTGTATATCCTGCGTTTGATGCGGCCAGTTGCATTGTTTGCAAAAGCTGTCCCATGCTATAAGGTTCTCTAACTTCAAAAGTTAAATTATGAAAGTTAGTCATTCTACTTTTGCTATTTGGAGCAATTACTGTTTCAATATTAACATTGTCAATAAAATATTGTGTATCTATATTATAATGCTTTTCTGCATGTGTTCTTGGTTTTTGTTCGGCTGTTAATGAGCCGCCGGTCTTAATTACCATATGGCCGTTTCTAAGCCCAGTCTTTCTATAAGTGTCATCTGGAAAGTTTAATTCATCAGAACTAATACATCCAAAAGAAAATATATTATTATAAGATGCAAATGAATCTAATTCGTTTGGTAATGGTAATGACCCTGGCTCTTGTGCTATCTGTGATACTACTTTTTTAGGTGGTGTCTTAACTCTTGCATCTGTACCAACTGTTGCTGTTCCGCCGCCAGTTCGTGACCCATAGTTTTGTGCTTGAGGATACATTTCCTCTGGCCTTAAAATTTTAACTGTAGGGCTTGATGTTACGTTAGGATTTTCAATAACTCCAGCAAATGGATGATTTTGAAACATAGGTGGCAACTGGCCAGGATTGTTTACTGCGGCATTGCCATTTTCTTCGTACATATCGGCAAGACCATGCATGCCAAGAGCTCTCATAAACTTTTTAGCTTCTTCAGGATCTCCTTCAGCCGCAGGAGGATCTTTAGGAGGCTTTGTACCCAACTCGTTATATGTTTTACCGTCTTTGTTTAATGGATCTTCTTTATTACCTGGAGTGATTAGTGTTTGTCCAGTTTTAGGATCCGTTCGGTATGTAGCCAAGTTTATTCTCCGATTATTTCTTTAACACGTTTAGCGTCTGGCAAATAAATTTGTAGTCCAGGAACCATATCATAAATAGGGTCTTCAATTACATCTAAGTTTCGTTGTGCAAAAACCCACCATAATCTATTTGACCCGTACATATCGTGGGCTAGTAAATCTGGTCTATGTGTGTACTGTGGCTCAATAGTATATAGTGGATCATCGGCGTATGCAGGCACGGGTCTGATTGATAATATACCAAGTGCACCGTTTAATTCTAGTGGTGTATTTTTGTATGGGCTACTCATTAAATATATCCTTGTCCAAGATTAGATCCGTTAGTAAAGTCTGTATAGTTAAAGTTAGCTTGTTTGGATCTACTGTATATAGGTTGTACAGTAATTGAAAATTGTGATTCAGCTGGTGCCCATCCATAACTAAGTTTTGATCCACCATCTGGATTCATCATAGCTTGTTGAGCGTCAGCACCTGTTAACTTTGGTCCGGTAGTAAATGCTGTGCTAATGTAGTCAACTTCATTAGGCATATCAACTGTAAAGTTTTGTATAATAACAGGAACATTGTTAAAAACATAATCTCCATATCCATTCAATTTTGCAATCGGCGGCGGTGAACCGGTACTACCTATACCATAATCCATTTTAGTCATTGTTCTTAGGTAATGCAAACATGCCATCCAATATCTTGCTTCAATTGCATTTTGGCAATAAAACTGTCCAACAATAGTCATTGCATCCACTTGTGAGTTCTGATACGCAAAGAACGGATAATTATTATGTATAGGGGCTACAGTATTATATGCGGCAGAGTGACTGATAATAATTGTAGGAGTAAATGGAAAAACCATATGCCCTCCGGTACTTGCTTCTTGTAACGGAGCCAGTATGCCATCTGCGGCAATCGAAGGAGGAACTGACAATTTGACTCGCCAATCTTTATTTTCAAGTTCAGTACTAAAATATGCTTTTGGAGCGGCTTCAAAATTGTTAGAACCCTTTCCTGGAAGGTTTTTACCTCTCATTTTAGATCCTAAATCGCCTGCTACATCTGCAAACATTTCTTGGCCAATATCTTTCATTTTTTCAACGCCGCCTGTTACAAACGAAGGAATATTAGTTAATGGATTTTGTCCTGCGGCTTTAGTACCGGTCTTAATATCGGGGATTTTTCCTCCGAAAGCTCTTAGATCTGGTGGTGGCATAATTAATTGTCTCCTAATAGTATTATTTAGTTGACTTTATTAACAGAATAGTTTATAATATAACAAACAACTGGAGAAAACATGAAAAGAGTTAATTATTTAAACAATAAAGACATTTTGAAGGAAATACACAAGTCAAAAACTACATTCTGTAGTTATGTTGACCCTGAGTATGGACAATATGATATTATTTTATTAGAAACTGGTAAAATTAACATTCGTACAATAGCCGAAGCAAAACGCAATAAAGCGAAACGCTTACAGCAATTAGCGTTTGAAGCAGAAAAACTAGCAGGTAAAAAAGTAAAACTTGCTGAATTCGAAATTGATTATAGGAAGATACAAAAAGATGAATTAATTTTTAGAATTATGTCATTTGAACATGTTCCTGACGAACCTGGACGTAAAAAGAATCCTAAAACTGTTGCAGACCACAAAGTAAAACTTAATTTTCCGCCATTCCAACATTACAAGTTTGACGAAGGTGATAATTTGATCTGTGTAGGAAAAAGCCATTGGGAAGGTGGTATGGAAAACGGATTCTTTAACAAAGCACACGGTAAATCAACTAATAAACTTGCTATGATGTGGATGAAGTTATGTGATAGATACGCAACAAGAGGAAATGTACGTGGTTACACATACAATGACGAAATGCGTGGACAAGCAATTCTACAGTTAGCACAAATTGGACTACAGTTTGACGAATCAAAGTCAAACAATCCATTTGCTTATTATACTGCGGCAGTTACAAATTCGTTTGTTAGGGTTATTAATATTGAGAAACGAGCTCAAAATATTAGAGATGATATTTTAGAAATGAACAATATGAATCCTAGCTATACTAGACAAGCACAAGGTGAATGGGATCGTGTTAAAACACAAGACGCAAAGAATAATAGAGTACCCGTCCAAAATCCTTCCAAAAACACTTGACTTAAACATTAATTTAAGTTATAATATATAAAAGAGGAGTACGGATGTTTAAAAAAGCGGCGGTGTTTACAGATATTCATCTTGGGTTGAAGTCTAACAGTAGGCTACATCTACAAGACTGTGAAGAATTTGTAGATTGGTTTATTGAACAAGCAAAAGCTAACGGTTGCGAAACTGGAATCTTCTGCGGTGACTGGCATCATAACAGAAATACAATTAACGTACAAACACTTGACACAACTACAAGATGTCTTGAAAAGTTAGGTGCGGCATTTGAAAAGTTTTACTTTTTTGCTGGCAACCATGACTTGTATTACAAAGACAAGCGTGATGTGTATAGTGTTGAATTTGGTAAACATATTCCTGGTATTACATATGTTGACAAAATTTTAATAGAAGATGATGTCGCACTTGTTCCGTGGTTAGTTGGCGAAGAATGGAAAAAGATTAGTGATATAAAAACAAAGTATATGTTTGGTCACTTTGAACTTCCAAGTTTTTATATGAACGCTATGGTACAGATGCCTGATCACGGCGAACTACAAGCATCACATTTTAAACATCAAGACTATGTGTTTAGTGGACACTTTCATAAACGGCAAGTACAAAGTCAAGTTCATTATATTGGCAATGCTTTTCCACACAACTATGCAGATGCATGGGACGATAAACGTGGGATGATGATACTTGATAAAGAAAATAACGGTGAGCCTGAATATATTGATTGGTTAGATTGTCCCAAGTATCGCACAGTTAAACTTAGTCAGCTATTAGACGAAAAAGATTCGTTACTAAAATCTAAAATGTATCTAAGAGTAACACTTGACCTTCCAATTAGCTATGAAGAAGCAAGTTTTATTAAAGAGACATTTATTAATGAGTATGATTGCAGAGAGATTACACTTATTCCAAGTCAGCAAGATGAGGAAATTCATACTGATATTGACATTAGTACATTTGAAAGTGTAGATGAAATTGTTACAAAAGAAATCACTGCACTAGATACAGAAAACTATGACAAGAAGTTACTATTGGGAATATATGACGAACTATGATTAAAATTAAAAGTCTAACCGTAAAGAACTTCATGAGTGTGGGCAATCAAACCCAAGCAGTTGATTTTGATAAACAACAACTAACACTTGTGCTAGGAGAAAACCTTGATCAAGGTGGCGACGATAGTGGCTCACGTAATGGTACAGGTAAAACTACTATTATAAACGCACTAAGTTATGCCCTTTACGGGCTTGCTTTAACAAATATTAAGCGTAATAATTTAATTAATAAAACTAACAACAAAGGAATGTTAGTTACGCTATCTTTCGAAAAAGACGGACGAGATTATAAAGTTGAAAGAGGTCGTGGACCTAATCTACTAAAGTTTTATGTAGATGGCCAAGAACAAGAAATGTTTGATGAATCTCAAGGTGATAGTCGTAAAACACAAGAAGATATTGTACACTTATTAGGTATGTCGCATAATATGTTTAAACATATTGTTGCACTAAACACATATACAGAACCTTTTTTAAGTATGCGGGTCAATGATCAAAAAGATATTATTGAACAGTTACTTGGTATTACAATATTGTCTGAAAAAGCGGAAGTACTTAAAAATAAAGTAAGACAAACTAAAGAAGCAATTACAGACGAAACTGCTCGTATTAATGCTGTTGAAAATAGTAATACACGTATTGGTGAAACTGTACGTAGTTTGCAAACAAAACAAAGTGCATGGATTACAAAACAAAAAGAAGATATTGCTAAACTAGAAAGATCAATTGACGAGTTAGAACATTTAGATGTAGATAACGAGTTAGACAAACACGAACAACTGTCTACTTGGGAAGAAAAAAATAATGCTATTTTGGCTCTTAAAAAAGAATTAAGCACACTAGAACCTGCATTAGTACGTGCAGACCGATCTGTTGAAAAAGCAAAAAAAGACGCAGAAAATTTAGATCAAGGCACATGTCATACTTGTGGACAAGAGTTACATGACGAGAAAAAAGAAGAACTTGCTGTTAGAAAAAACAAAGAACTTGAAGATGCTATATCATATCAAACTGAGGTGAGTGATAAAGTTGTTGATGTAACAAAGTCACTAACTGATATTGGTGATATTAACGGCAAGCCTACAACGTTCTATGAAACTATTAAAGAAGTATACGATCACAAACAAAATGTATCACAACTACAAGAAGCTCTTACTCGAGCAAAAACAGAAACTGATCCATATCAAGAGCAAATTGATGAATTAAACACAACTGCTATTCAAGAAATTAACTGGAGTGCCGTTAATGACTTAACTAGTTTAAAAGATCATCAAGACTTTATGTTAAAACTGTTAACAAACAAAGATAGTTTTATTCGTAAGAAAATTATTGATCAAAACTTAGCATATCTAAACAATAGACTTACAAATTATCTTGATAAACTTGGATTACCGCATAGCGTTGTATTTCAAAACGACTTAACTGTTGAAATTACTCAATTAGGTCAAGACTTAGACTTTGATAACTTGTCAAGAGGTGAGCGTAATAGACTTATCCTTGGTATGAGTTTTGCATTCCGTGATGTTTGGGAAAGTTTATATCAAAATATCAATCTATTGTTTATTGACGAGTTGATTGATAGTGGCATGGATACTAGCGGAGTTGAAAACTCTCTAAGTATTCTTAAAAAGATGGGTAGAGAAAGACAAAAAAATGTTTATCTTATATCTCATAAAGATGAATTAGTAGGAAGAGTAACACACGTTCTTAAGGTAATCAAAGAAAACGGATTTACTAATTACGAGAACGATGTAGAAATACACAATGAATGACGATACACACGATAAATTAACTAAGGCTTATATGTCATACTTTAAGGCAAACGAGAAATTTGAGGCTCGAAATTCAGTGCGAACGCATCGAGAAAGCAGAAAATGGTTGCGAGAGATACGTAATCTAGCTAAAATGCGTATGGACGAAATACACAACAAGCATAATTCCAAAAAGGAAGGCTCCGATACATAGGCAACGGTAAGTACCAGTATGCAATGGACTTATCAAGGAAAAACAGTTGAAGAAATACCTGAGGGTGTCGAAGCATTTGTATACTTGATAACAAATAAAGTCAATGGCATGAAGTACGTAGGCAAGAAACTAGCAAAGTTTAAGACAACTAAGCCACCGCTAAAAGGCAAGAAAAACAAAAGACGTGGAACTAAAGAAAGTGACTGGAAAACCTATTGGGGTTCTAGTGATAGACTTAATGCAGACGTTGAAACATTAGGCGAAGACAAGTTCACAAGAGAAATACTATATTACTGTCCTAGCAGAGGCATAGCAAGTTACTTAGAGGCACGAGAGCAGTTTGAACGCAGAGTACTCGAAACAGATGATTACTACAACGGAATCATTAATGTTAGAGTTGGCGGATCAAAAATACTTAAAGAACATTTACAGGCAAATCATTCCAACACATAAGGTTAGCGGGCCAGTTTAAATTACCGCTGTGGAAAAAGCTCTCGTATAGAAGCACACGTACATATTGATCGACGCACCAGAGTGCGGAAGCCATCAAACAAATTGGGCTCACTGGTTGATATAGATTGCATTGTTGGCGGTCAAAAAACACAACACAGTTCATAAAAACTCTTTAGCAACAGGAACGAAGCGAGAGGTAGAAAGTGTTACATATAATGTACAATGTATATTTTAAGCAACACTTTTGATGTCGACGTAGGTTGGGTAAGGTCAGAGCCCATTGAACTAAGTGTATAAACAATTACCTATTTCCAAGTCTCGACTGTGACGAACTCACATGAAGTCAAGATTAGATGGAACCAGCGATTAGGTTCCGTCTGACTGAAACAATCTACATGAAGCAATTACATTATTACATTCGTAATAATGCTTTAATTCATATCTATTAATTCTATCAACAAACGAAGTGTAATAGTTTGAGCGTAAGCGAAAACTAATTGTTACGTAGTAACAATTCTAATTGTTCTTATAGATTAGCCACATTAGTATTACTGTTAAAAGTAAGAAATAAGTTATAGGTGAACACATGAGAACTATTTAGTGTAGATCAGGATCTCTTCCAAAACCTGACTTAACACTACTAACTTCAAACGATTCATATTTGAGTTCGAGATTAGGCTGTGTATCACGCATTGTTTCTATATATTGCTGTACTTCGTCAATACTGTTTACAATATCAATCTCATTATTAAGATTGTCCAATATTCGATATTTTGTTATCATGTAGAGTTATTTACTAAGTAAT
>TARA_R110000787_G_scaffold14348_3_pt1 | contig 16614 bp, 15 predicted proteins | sample TARA_R110000787 | Tara Oceans TARA_R110000787 (sample SAMEA4397920) | marine metagenome | biome: Polar Biome; feature: [DCM] deep chlorophyll maximum layer (ENVO:01000326); material: water (ENVO:00002006), including particulate matter (ENVO:01000060) such as... | depth 35 m
CTGAGGTCCCGGCGTTCGCCGGGACTGCGGTGTGTGGGGGGAATGTGAGCGAAGCGCTCACCCTGAGCGAAGTCGAAGGGCGGGCGTGGGCTTCTTCTTTTCATCGCATGGGGCGCGTCCTTCGACTTCGCTCAGGATGAGCCCCTTTGGAACTTTGCTCTCCAATTCCTTGAGCCAGCGTAGGGTGCATCAAGCGTAGCGCAATGCACCTTACGGACTCCGCGTGGTGGGTATCGCGGCGCTCACCCCACCCTACGATTGCTCCGCCGAAAGTTCTTATAGGAAAGCGTAGTCTTTAAGTTCGCTTGCAAATTGATCCCAATGCCCTTTTTCAAAGACTGTCAGAGCTTTCTGGGCGTCGTCACCATCGTGAAAGCCTGTCATTGCGACGCCCAACTTGAACAGAACGATGAAGCCCACAAACTCCTTAGGGGCGCCATCAAGCTCACACAGCTTCCTAAAAGCTTCTGGATTACCAAAAACATCAATGCCCAATAGGGACACATTCACTTCTGGCAGGAAAGACACTTCCAGAACGCCACGCGACGAAATCGTGGCTCGGATTCCCTCATATCGGACAACGGTTTCATCCCCTTTTTTACTCTGCTGCGACACGGGGGGACCCAAAACGGATACAATGTCGTTCAAAGAAGCCCCGAACTTAAAGGGACCTGCGGACACGTATGGCTCTACAATATTCATTTCATGAAACCTGTTTCAAAGATCCCGTGCCATGTGGGCAATCGAGCGAGCTTAGGATGAAATAAGCGTAGCGCAATGCACCCTTCATGTTGTTGCGAGGAGCGACCGCTCTCCAATTCCCTGAGGTCCCGGCTTTCGCCGGGACTGCGGTATGGGGAGAAGCGCGTTCTAGTCCGGGCGGGCGTCTTTCAGTTTGCCGGCGTAGAAGGTGCGGATGTCTGTTGAGAGGGCGTCGCGCGCGCCGTCGTTCAGGTACATCATGTGGCCGCCCTGGTAGTAGGTGAGGGCGACGCGGTCCTGCGGGATGCCATAGCGGCCGAACGTTATCTCTGCGTCGAAGAAGGGGCAGATCAGGTCGTAGTAGCCGCTGGCCACCATGACTTTCAGGGCTGTGTTGTGGCGCATGGCGGTTGTCAGCTGGCGGCCGACATTGACGTAATGCGGCTCCCAGGATTCGCCTTCTGCCTTGTCGTCAAAGTCCCATTGCGAACCTGCCTCGCTGCTTGAGACCATGTAAGGCCGGTCCATCTCGACGCCGAGATCGGTCGACAGGTATTGGTTCATCAGCGCGGAATAGGCGGAGCTGACGAAATAGCTCGCCGCGTCGTCTTCCGGGGCCTCAGCGATATCGTCGGCTTCGTCGCCGGCATAGCGGCCATCGAGGCGGCCGAGGGCGAGGCCCTTGTCGCGCAGCAATTCCTTCTGGAAGCGGGGCATCAGGATGCGCAGGCTGGAGCGCTCGATATAGACGGGATCAAGGCCCGTGAAATAGGCGAGCCGGTCGCGGATATGGGCGCGTTCCTCCGGGATGAGACGATCTCCCTTGAGGAGGGCCGGGCCATATTCATCGCGGGCAAAGGCGCGGGCCTGCGCGAGGAAATCGGCCTGTGCGATGCCCTGGCCGGCCTTGCCGTGATATTGCGCGGCGGCGGCCATGCTCGGCAGATAGGTGATGTAGGAATAGACATTGTCGTCGACCGAGGTGGAGCCCTCATAGTCGAGCGCCTGCGAGATCAGCACGATGCCGTTGAGGGCGATATCGACGTCACCTGTGGTCAACTCATTGGCGAGATAGGCGGCGCGCGTGGTGCCGAAGCTTTCGCCGGCGAGGTATTTCGGGGCGTTCCAGCGCTTGTGCTTTGTAATCCAGATGCGGATGAATTCGGCAATCGAGCCGGCATCGCCATCCTCGTTCCAATAGTCCGCGTTTTCGCCGTCGCCGACGACGCGGCTGTAGCCCGTGCCGACGGGATCGATGAAGACAAGATCGGTGACGCTGAGCATGGACTGTTCATTGTCGACCAGGCTGTAGGGCGCGGCGCCGTCATCCTCGTCGGCATCGCTGGCGACTTCAACGCGCTTCGGGCCGAGCAGGCCGAGGTTCAGCCAGACGGAAGCCGAGCCGGGGCCGCCATTGAAGACGAAGGTGACAGGCCGGTCAGCGCCCGCATTGTCGCGGATATAGGAGATGGTGAAGAGGCTGGCGGCGGGATCACCTTCCTCGTTGGCGATATAGGTTTCGCCTGCCTCGACATGATAGGCGATTTTCTGGCCGCCGAAGACGCCGCTATGCTTGCTCTCGAACATGACCGGATCGGGGACGGGTTTGGATTCGGTCTTTTCGTCGTCCGGTTTGGCTGTGTCAGGGTCGGCAAAGGCGGGTGTGGCAACGGCCATCACCAGGGCCATGAACAGGGCGCGCATCATCATATCTCTCCGTCTCAGGGCCCCGGCATGACCGGGGCAGGCATTCGGTTTGAGAGGGAGATACTTGATTGTAAAGGCAAAAACCAGTGGTGGGCGAGCAGAGGCGTTAAAGGAGCCCGTGTTTTCATGCCACGGTTTCCGGCAATGAGGCGCGAGGCGGCCCCCGGCGCACCTGCGCGCTTTCCATTCCCTTCTGTCACGGCTAAGTCTTAGAGGGTTGAGTTCGGGCAAGGGAGCGGTTGGATGCTGGCAGGGTTTGAATGGGGCTGGGACAATGCGCGGGCGCTGCTCGGCATTGCGGTCATTTTCGCGATCGCATGGGGCCTCAGCGAAAACCGCAAGGCGTTTCCCTGGAAGATCGTTCTGGGCTCCGTGGCCATACAGTTCGCCTTCGCGCTGATCCTGTTCGGCATTCCGATTGTACGTGATGCGCTGTTTGCCGCGAACAAGGTGGTCGACGGCCTGATTGCGGCAACGGCCTATGGCACGGAATTCGTATTTGGCCCCATCTTCGGAACGCAGGCCGGATGGGAAGCCTTTACCGGCCAACCGGGCCCCATCTTCGCCGTGCACCTCCTGCCGCTGATCATCGTCGTCGCGTCGCTGTCGGCCGTGCTGTGGCACTGGCATATCCTGCGCTGGGTGACCAAGGGCTTTGCCAGCGTGTTCCGGCGCTTCATGGGGCTGGGCGGGGCAACCTCGCTGGCCGTGGCCGCGAACGTGTTCATGGGCATGACCGAGGCGCCAATCCTGATCAAGCCGTACATCAAGGGCATGACGCGGTCTGAAATCTTCATCATGATGACGGCTGGTTTTGCGACCGTGGCAGGCAGCGTGCTTGTGCTTTACGGCGTGTTCCTGAAGGACGTGTTGCCGAATGCGCTGGGCCAGCTGCTGGCCGCATCGCTGATCGCGGCACCTGCTGCCGTGGCGCTCGCTTTGGTGATGGTGCCGGAAACCGTGGACGAGACGCAGCGCGCGCATGAGCCGGATTTCGAATATGATTCCACAATGGATGCCTTCTCGACCGGCGCCAGCGACGGCCTGAAGATCATTGCCAATATCGTGACCATGCTGATTGCGGCCTTTGCGGCGCTTTACCTCGTGAACCTCGGCCTCGGTGCTTTGCCCGATTTCGGCGGCGTCCCCCTCTCCATCGAGCGCATCCTCGGGTGGATCTTTGCCCCGGTCATGTACATGATCGGCGTGCCGTTCGGTGAGGCGGCACAGGCCGGCTCGCTGATGGGCATCAAGACCGTGCTTACCGAGTTTGTCGCCTTCCTGCAGCTGTCGGGTGAAGCGGCCGAGGGACTCAGCCCGCGCGCGCGGATGATCACGGCGCATGCGATCTGCGGCTTCGCGAACTTTGGCTCCATCGGCATCCTGCTCGGCGGGCTCAGCATTATCGAGCCGACGCGGCGGTCGACCTTCCTTGAGCTTGCCTGGAAGACGCTGCTGGCGGGCACGCTGGCGACCTGTATTTCAGGGGCTATCGTTGGTGCGCTGCCGTTCCAGCTGTTCGCGCACTGAGCTGACGCTCGGGGAGGGCTCGCCAAGGGGCGGGCCGCGCCCTAAGTCTCGGATATTGCAACCAAGCCGAAGGGTTTTCCATGCCGCACCGACTGATTGCGACCTCCGCCAGCCTTGCCGTTCTGGCGACCTGTCTTGCGGGGCAGGCTGCGGGAGAAATGTCCGATGCCGAGATTGCGACCTTGCCAGCATGTGAAAATACAAGCGGGCAGGAGGTGCCGCAGGGCCAATGCGCGAACACAGAAGGCAGGGTGTTGGGCAGGATCACGCTGGATGGCCCTATGACACTGCTGGATCCCGTCAAAGTGTGGGGCGACCGTACCGAGGACAATCCCGGTAGCTATTCAGCGCTGGATAATTCCGAGATCGCTGCCGTGGACGCCGATCACCCCGCCGAAATCCTGAACACGCTGCCGGGCGTGAACATCCAGATGAATTCCGGGCAGGAGCATTTGATTGCCATCCGCTCGCCGGTGCTGACCGGCGGGGCAGGACAGGGCAGCTTCCTGATCCTCGAGAATGGCGTGCCGACGCGCTCGCCGGCCTTCGGCAACGTCAACAGCCTGATGGAGCCGCACCATGAAGTGGCCGAAGCCATCGAAGTGGTGCGCGGGCCGGGCAGCGCGAAATATGGCTCGAACGCCGTGCACGGGCTCGTCAACGTCATCCTCGGCAAGCCCGGCGATGGCAGCTTTGCCAGTGCGAGCTATGGCACGCTGGGCCGCTATCGCACCGATACGGCGCTGGACGATGGCGAGCATGTGCGCCTCGGCCTGTCGCTGCAGCATGACAATGGCTGGCGTGACAATACGGGCATGGACCAGCAGAAATTCTCTGCCGTTGGCGATTATAGGCTGGGCGCGTGGGATGTGACGCCATGGCTGTCGGCTTCGAACCTGAATCAGGAATCGGCGGGCTTTGTGAACGGCACTGACAGCTACAAGGACCGCGATCTCGTCAAGCAGAACGCGAACCCGGAAGCCTATCGCGACGCATGGTCGGCGCGGCTGGGCATGCGGGCGGAGCGGTACCTGGGGCCGGGCACGCTGGTGCTGACGCCCTATGCGCATGCCCAAGCGATGATCTTCTCGCAGCACTTCCTGCCCAATGGCGGTGTCGAGAAGAACGGCCACACGGGCGGCGGCCTGATGGCGCGCTATGGCTGGCAGGCAAGCGACATGCTGGAATTGCGCGTGGGCGCGGATGTGGATGTGGCGAGCGGCTACCTGAAGGAAATCCAGCCGGACCCGTTTGGTTTCTTTCCCAGCGACACGCGCTTCCCGCAGGGCGTCCACTATGACTACACCGTGGACACGACCGAGCTGGCGCTATGGGGCGAGGCGGAGTTCGCGCTGGGCAACGATGTCAGCGTGCTGGCGGGCCTGCGCGGCGAGACGCATGAATATGATTATTCGACCGAAGCGCCGGTGGGCATCAATGGCCGGTTCAATGTGCCAGCCGACAGGACGGATGATTTCGACCTGCTGACGCCGAAGCTGGGCCTGATCTGGTCACCGGGCGATGTGAGCTATTACGTGAACTATGCGCGCGGGGAGCGGGCGCCTCAGGCCTCCGATCTCTACCGCTTGCAGAGCCTGCAGGTGGCGGGGCAGGTGAAGACCGAGACGCTGGACAGCGTGGAAGTGGGTGCGCGTGGCAGCGCCGTGGACGGACGGATTGTGTTCGATGTGGCAGCCTACTGGATGGACAAGGAGAATTTCTTCTTCCGCGACAGCGACGGCCTCAATGTGCCGGACGGATCGACGCGCCATGTCGGCGTCGAGGCCGCAGCGGCGTTCGATATCACTGACACACTGGCGCTGAAGGGCAATGTGAGCTGGTCTGACCAGACCTATACGTTCGACCGCATTGTCGGCTCTGGCACGGAGACGATCCGCGATGGCAACCAGATCGACACGGCGCCGGAATGGCTGGCGGATGCGTCGCTCGACTGGCAGGCGACAGAGGCGCTCGGCCTCTCCCTGTCGGTGGAGCATGTCGGCAAATATTACATGGACCCCGCCAATACGGCGACCTATCCGGGCCATACCGTGCTGTCGGCACGCGGTGCCTATGAATTCAGTGAGGGAACGGAAGTGTTCCTGATCCTGCGTAACCTGACGGACGAGGCCTATGCCGACCGGGCAGACCTTGCCTTTGGCAATGAGCGCTACTTCCCCGGCGAGCCGCTCAATGCGACGCTGGGCATAAGAAAAACATTCTAGGAGGAAACAGATGAAACTTTACCAGAGCCCCAAGGCGCCAAACCCTGACCGCGTTGTCTTTTTCCTGCGGGCGAAAGGCAAGCTCGATGCCGTGGAGATGATTGATGTGTCGATCATGGACCAGGAACACAAGACGCCGGAATACCGCGAGGTTTCGCCCTATTCGCAGGTGCCGGCGCTGGTGCTGGACGATGGCACGGCGATCACCGAGAGCCGCGCGATCTGTACCTATCTGGAAGGCATCTTCCCCGAGCCAAACCTGATGGGCGCCGACCCAAAGGAAAAGGCGCTGATCGAGATGTGGGACCGCCGCATCGAGCTGATGTTCTTCATCCAGTTTGCCGGCTGGTTCCGCAATTCCCACCCGATGATGGCGCCGCTGGAAGTGCCGCAAAGCGCCGAGGCTGCGGCCAAGGGCGAGAAAGCGGCGCGCGCGATGGCCAAACGGCTCGACGCGCATCTCGCGACCCACGAGTTCATCGCCGCAGACCGTTTTTCGATTGCGGATATCACGCTCTACATCGCCGTCGGCTTTGCCCGCGTGATGAAATGGGAGCCGCACAAGGAATTCGAACACCTTGGCCGCTGGCACGCCGCGATGACCGAGCGCGGGTTCGCGAAGGGCTGAGCCCTCGCAAACCCGCAATTGGCGTCAGGCGTTCTTGATCGACATGCCGCCATCGACCGGGATGTGAACGCCATTCAGGAATGAAGCGGCCGGCAGGACCAGCGACAGGGTCATGTTGGCAACCTCTTCCGGAATGCCGTAACGGCGCAGCGGCACGCGGCGCTTGGCGTAGATTTCCTTGTGCTCGTCAGAGATGCCGCTGGTGATGCCGGTGATGATCGGGCCGGGGCAGATGCAGTTCACCGTGATGCCCTCGCGGCCAAGATCGACCGCGAGGCCGCGCGTCAGGCCGATCACGCCATGCTTGGCGGCAACGTAAGGCGAGTTGCCGGGCGTGGCGCCGAGGCCTTCGGTGGACGCGATATTGACGATGCGTCCCCAGCCATTCTTGCGCATGTAGGGCAGGGCGGCGCGGATGGCGCGCTGGTGGGAGGTGAGCATGACATTGATGCTGGGGCCCCAGCTGTCTTCATAGCTTTCCTCGCCGACATCGCCCGCTTTGGCGAAGCCGGCATTGTTCACGAGAATATCCATGCCGCCGAAATGGGAGGCGGCCTCGTCCACCACGCGCTTGATGGCGTCAGCGTCGCTCACGTCCAGCGCCCAGCCCTTCACATGGCCGATACCGGCGGCGTTGATCTCGTCGACGACGCGGTCGACGTTTTCCTGTTTCAGGTCGGTGACGGCGACATTTGCCCCTTCGCGGGCGAAGAGGTGGGCCGTGGCCCGGCCCATGCCGCTGGCGGCGCCGGTGATGAGGGCGGTCTTGCCTTTGATGGATCGGGAAAGTTCCTGATAGGGGGGCTGGGTCATGGTTTGGGCCTCTTCACTTTGATTGTACCGGAAAAATTGAGGACAGGGCGGCCGTCGGCGGTGATGATGCCGCGCACGAAGCTGATGGAACGGCCCTGACGCAGCAGGTCGCCGCGCGCCTCGATCAGCTCGCCTTCGCGGGCGCCATCGAGGAATTCGGCGGTAAAGGCGACGGTGAGGCCGTAAACGCCCTCCATGCCCTGATGGCCGATGGCAAACAGGGCATAGTCCGCGAAGGTCATCAGGCAGCCGCCATGCACGACGCCGCCAGCATTCATGTGTTTGCGCTGGGCGCGGAAGGCCGCAACCGGGCCTTTTTCATCGGTCCGCATGTAGAACGGGCCCGCTGTGTCATATTCGAAGGGCTCTTCGGGCCAGGTGTGCCAGCCCTTGAACTCGCCCTCTGTTACTTCCGTCGTTACCATTTGCGGCTTGTTCCTCCCTTTTGGCTTTGATACCGCACGGTCACCCTTCGACAAGCGTGCCCCAACGGCATATCATCTTGCCGATAAACATAAATGGGAGCCTCCACATGGCCTTCGATGCCGAAATCCGCGCTGCGCTGATCGAACAGGTGCGCCGCTTCGTGACCGAGAAATGCATACCGATCGAGGCCGAAGTCGGCGACAATGATGCCGTGCCGCAATCCATTGTGGACGAGATGAAGAATCTCGGCCTGTTCGGCATTGCCGTGCCGGAAGAGTATGGCGGTCTCGCGCTCGACATGGAAACCGAATGCCTGGTGGCGTTTGAGCTGGGCCACACGTCACCCGCATTCCGGTCTGTTGCGGGCACCAATATCGGCATTGGCAGCCAGGCGCTGGTCCTGTTCGGCACGGATGCGCAGAAATCCAAATGGCTGCCCGGCATTGCCAGCGGCGACCTGATCGCCAGCTTCGCGCTGACCGAACCTGAAGCGGGCTCGGACGCCGGCAGCCTGACCACCAAGGCGATCCGCGACGGCGACCATTATGTGCTGAACGGCACCAAGCGCTACATCACCAATGCCAACAAGGCGGACCTGTTCACGGTCATGGCGCGCACCGATCCGTCGACGCCGGGCGCCAAGGGCGTCAGCGCCTTCATCGTCGAGCGCAATACGCCCGGCGTGTCGGTCGGCCAGCCCGAGAAGAAGATGGGCCAGCAGGGCGCGCATATCTGCGACGTGATCTTCGAGAACGCGCGCGTGCCGGTCGAAAACCGCCTCGCAGGCGAGGGCGAGGGCTTCAAGGTGGCCATGAGCGTGCTCGACAAGGGCCGCCTGCACATCTCGGCCGTTGCCACGGGCGTTTCCGAGCGCCTGATCAAGGAAATGGTCAACTATTCACTTGAGCGCAAACAGTTCGGCAAGCCGATCATGGAGCACCAGATGATCCAGGCCATGATCGCCGACAGCCAGGCCGAGACCTATGCGGCCCGCTGCATGATCCTCGACGCCGCGCGCCGGCGGGATGCGGGCGAGGATGTCACGATGCTGGCCTCCTGTACGAAACTGTTTGCGACAGAGGCGTGCGGCCGCGTGGCCGACCGCGCCGTGCAGGTGTTCGGCGGGGCAGGCTATGTCACCGATTATGGCATCGAGCGTTTCTACCGCGACGTGCGTATCTTCCGCCTCTATGAAGGCACGACTCAAATTCAACAGATCATCATTGCGCGGGAACTGGCCCGCGCAGCCAAAGCGGGGAAACTCTAGATGTTCGACCACGATCCAACAGACCCGCACGAAGTCGGTCTCAACCCGGACCGCCTCGCGGCCATTCCGGACTATTTCAAGACCAATTACATCGACACCGGCAAGGTGCCCTGCATGGCGACGCTGATTTCGCGTGGCGGCGAGATCGCGCTGGAAGACTATTCCGGCACGACGCATCTCGGCAGCGGCGAGCCCATCGGCCCGCACACGATCTTCCGTATCTATTCGATGACCAAGCCGATCACGTCACTGGCCGCCATGATGCTGTTCGAGGAAGGCAAGCTGCGCCTCGACCATGACGTCAGCCGGTACATTCCCGAATTTGCGGACGTGATGGTCTATGAGAGTGGCGAGGGTGATGCGATCAAGACGCGCAAGCCTGACCGGCCCATGAAAGTGCTCGACCTGTTCACCCATACGTCGGGCCTCACCTATGGCTTCATGATGCAGCATCCCGTGGATGCACTTTACCGCAAGGAAAAGATCGGCCGGCCGGATGAGACGCTCCTGCAAATGTCGAAGCGCCTCGCAAAGCTGCCGCTGCAATGCTCGCCCGGCGATGAGTGGTGGTACAGCCACTCGATTGATGTGCTCGGGGCAATTGTCGAAATCGTCTCGGGCATGGAGCTGGATGCTTTCTTCCGTGAGCGCATCACCGGGCCACTGGGCATGCATGATACGGAATTCTGGGTGCCGGAAGACAAGATCGACCGCCTGATGGCGTGCTACCAGAAAGACGCAACAACGGGCGAAACGACGCTGGCCGATGCGGCGGGCGCGGAGTCGCGTCTCTATGCGAAACGCCCGACCCTGCTCAATGGCGGCGGCGGTCTCGTCTCGACCCTGCGCGACTATCACCGCTTCTGCCTGATGATCCTGCGTGGCGGCACACTGGACGGCCAGCGTATCATCAGCCCCAAGACGCTTGAATTCATGCGCCAGAACCATCTGCCCTTCGGCCAGACCATGCGCGACATGGGCAAGTCCATGTTCACGGAAGTCATGTCCGACGGCGTCGGCTTTGGCCTTGGCGGTTCGGTGGTGACCGATGTTGTCGCCGGCATGCAGCCCGGCAGCGAAGGCACGTTCAGCTGGGGCGGCCTGGCCTCCACCTATTTCTGGATCGACCCGGAAGAAGAGATCATCGGCATTCAGGCGACGCAGCTCATGCCATCCTCCTCCTATCCGATGCGCCAGCAATTCCAGCAGCTGGCCTATGCGGCGATCGACTGGTGACCGAGCCGGGGCATAGCGCTGTGCGCGAGGCGATCCTGTCGCTGACCGCCGAATGTGGTGTCGGCAAGACGATCAGTGCCGAACAGGCGGCCCGCGCCGTGAGTGAGGAAAACTTCCAGCGCGTGCTCAAGGATGTGCGCGCTGAAGCCGTCCGTCTTGCCAAGGCGGGCACGATTGCGATCTATCGCAAGGGCAAGCCGGTGGAGAATCTCGACACGTTCAAGGGCGTCTATCGGCTGGGGTTGCCGCCGGCATAGTCTACGGCGGGATCCGGTTCGGCCCTTAGGGCTTGTAGCGGCTGCCGTATCGGCGCAGCTCGGTTCGCACCGCGTCTCCGCGAATATGCAACACATAGAGCCGGTCAAACTCGCCTGCTTCGTTAATTTCTGTGCCGGGATCTCCGCCCAACTGTTCTACCAGTGGGGGAGTCGTGTTGGAGTGACCGACAACCAGAAAGGTGCCGGTCTGCGCCGCCAGCTGGCGCGCGAATGCAGGCAGGTCAGAGGCATCATATAGTTCGACAGGCAGGCCAAGGGCCGCCGCCAGTGGCGCTGCCGTCTGGCGGGTTCGGGCGGTGTCGGTGGAATAGATCCGCTTGATGCCGGCCTGTTGCAGCGTCTGCGCCAGTTCCTCAGCCCGGGCCTGACCCTCAACCGTCAGGGAAGGATCGTCGCCCGTCTGCTTCTCGGCATGGCGGACAAGATAGATCACTGTTTCCGGCGGGGGCGGCGAAGACATGCAGGCGGCCGATAGAAGCGCAGCGGCCACCAGGCCCGCAAAGGCGCGCCGGGAAAGCCTCATGCGACCTGAGGCCGGGCGATGGGGTCATCCAGCGAGAAAGCATAGGAACTCGGGCCGTGCATGCGCAGATGCTGCAGGCGGTCCCATCCGTCACTCATGGTGAAACGCTCCCCGCGCGGGGCCCACCACATGACAAATCCGGGGCCCTGGCTGCGGTCGAGCTGTGATTGCAGGCGGCGCATGCCGGCCGGGTGCGTCTTGCCGGAATAGACGAAGCGCCGCATTTCCTCGAGCGATGTCCAGCCCGCCATGGTGCAGACATCGGGCACGCCCAGCTCTTCCGCATAGGGGAAGGCCTGATAGAGGTCGCGCCAGTTGCCATTGGGCTCGCGCACGCCGTGGCGATGCCAGTGAAGGCCTTCGAAGGAGTCGGCGTCGCTGAAAATCCTGGGCAGGATCGACAGGAAAACCCGCACGAACTCATTTTCGAACGTAAACGCGCCGGACGGGCGCGCGCAGTTGAAATGAATTAGCCTGTAATCCATGCAGGTAACCGTCCCCCGGCCCAAAGAAATCGTCGCCGGGAAAATGCCACGGATGCCTTACTCCAGTATTAACTGGAGCTAAATTTCTGCAATCTGAAGATGATTATTTGCCTTTGAAGACCGCTTTTCGCTTGCCGAGGAAGGCCTTAACGCCTTCGGCGAAATCTTCAGAGCGGCCAGCGGTGCGCTGGGACAGGCGCTCGGCGCGCAGAGCACCTTCGAAATCGCCGTCACAGGCCGACCAGATCAGCTTGCGTGTCATGGCGAGCGCCATGGTCGGGCCCTCGCTCAGCTGCGTGGCCAGCTGTTTGGCTGTATCCATCAGGGCGTCGTCTTCGACAACGCGGTTGACGAGGCCCCATGACATGGCCTGTTCCGCAGGGATTTTCTCGCCCAGCAGGGCCATTTCCATGGCGCGAACCCGGCCGATGGTACGGGCAAGCAGATAGGTCGAGCCGCCATCGGGCACGAGGCCGATGCGGCGGAAAGCCTGCAGGAAGTAGCCGCTCTTGGCGCAGATCACGAGATCGCCGATCAGGCCAAGGGCGCAACCGACACCTGCGGCGGCGCCGTTCACTGCCGTGATGACCGGATGCGGGTGGTCCTGAATGGCGAGAATGAGTGGATTATAGTGGGTTTCCAGGGCGCGGCCGGCATCTGGCATCGAGCCCGGATGGCTGAGTGCAGAGCCGCTGCCGGGGTTGGCGCCGAGATTCGCGCCTGAGCAGAAGCCGCGACCCTTGCCAGTCAGGATTGTGCAGCGAGCTTCGCGTGCAGCCGTCTCGAACGCATGCAGCAGCTCCTGCGCGGTGTCGATTCCGCAGGCGTTCATGGTGGAGGCATCGTCGAAGCTGATGATGGCCGTATCGCCGTCCAGTTCGTAGGAAATCTTTGAATAGGCCATCTTTTTTCTCTCCCGGAAGTTTGTGTCGGCAATCTAGTAAGTTTGCCCGCCTTGTGAACGCCTCACGCAAGGGCAATGCATTTCGCTTTGTTAAGTGCTGAACGCGAGCTACACTGTTCAGACACAAGTGCGGCTATGGGAGATTTTGGAATGGCACTCGACAGCGCAACCGGCAGCAGCATGAGCTCCATCCTTACGCGACAAAAGGCGGCAAACCTGCGTGACGGCATACCGTCAGCGGCGAAAAGGATAGAATGGCTCGACAAGTCCATCGACCTCCTGATTACCCATGGTGATGCCTTCAACGAGGCGATGTGCGAGGATTTCGGTCACCGTTCGAAGGACCAGTCGGCCTTCACCGACATTGCCTCGTCGATCGCCGCCCTGAAGTTTGCCAAGAAGCACCTTCACAAGTGGATGCAGCCAGACAAGCGCGGCGTCGAGTTTCCGCTCAATCTGCTGGGCTCAAAGGCCCAGATCCAGTTCCAGCCAAAAGGCGTGATCGGCGTCATCAGCCCGTGGAACTTCCCGGTGAACCTGACCTTCACGCCGCTTGCGGGTGTCTTCGCGGCTGGCAATCGCTGCATGATCAAACCGTCGGAATTTACCGAGGCAACGTCGGAACTGATGAAGTCCGTGATTGCGCAATATTACGACGAAGAAGAAATGGCCGTGATTACCGGCGGGCCCGAAATCGGCGCCGAGTTTACGAAGCTGCCTTTCGACCACATCCTCTTCACCGGCGCGACCTCTGTTGCCAAACACGTCATGCGTGCGGCAGCCGACAACCTTGTCCCGCTAACGCTTGAGCTTGGCGGCAAGAGCCCCGTCATTCTCGGTCGCTCTGCCGACATGCAGAAAGCCGCCAACCGCATCATGGCCGGCAAGACGCTGAACGCCGGGCAGATCTGCCTCGCGCCGGACTATGCCTTCGTGCCGAAGGAAAAGACCGCCGAGTTTACAGCCGCGGCCACGAGTGCGGTCCAGAAAATGTTCCCGAGCGGACTGAAGGATAATGACGACTACACGTCCATCGTGAACCAGCGTCACTATGATCGCATCATGTCCTATATCGAGGATGCACGCGCCAAGGGCGCTGAAGTGATCGAAATCAATCCGACCGGGGACAATTTCACACAGCAGCCACACCACAAGATCGCTCCGCACATCATCGTCGATCCGACGGACGACATGACCGTGATGCAGGACGAGATCTTCGGCCCGATCCTGCCGATCAAGTCCTATGGCGAGACGAATGATGCCATTGCCTACATCAACGCCCATGACCGGCCGCTGGGTCTCTACTATTTCGGCGAGGATTCTGCCGAGCGCGACAAGGTGCTCACCAATACCACCTCGGGCGGCGTAACCGTCAATGACGTGCTGTTCCACGTTGCCCAGGAAGACCTGCCATTTGGCGGGGTCGGCCCCTCAGGCATGGGCAGCTACCATGGCCGCGAAGGCTTCTACGAATTCAGCCATCGCAAGTCCGTCTATACGCAAACCGGCAGCGAAATGCTGGCGATGATTCGTCCTCCCTATGGCGACGCTTTCCGCAAGCAGGTCAAAGGTCGCCTGAAGCGTTGACGGTTTAGACTTTCGTATTACCTCCAGCACTATATTGAGCCGTTGGCACGGAGGCCATGACATGTTGAGTTCGCTTGAAGGCTTCAAGTCCGTGGTGCTCGACCAGCTCGGTGAAGGCGTTATCATCGCTGATGCTGACGGCCGTATTATCAGCGTCAACCGGGCGGCAGAGGAAATTCACGGACGCGCACTGATCGGCGGCGTGCCGGATTCGTATTCGGATGATTATCAGTTGTTGACGATGGATGATGCGCCCCATCCGCCTGATGAGCTGCCGCTCGCACGCGCCGTGATGCGCGGCGAGGATGTTGTTGACGTTCCCTGGAAGATTCGCCGACCCGACGGCACGGTCGTCATCGCCGTGGGAACCGCGCGGCCGGTGCGTGATGCGGAGGGAGTGCAGGTAGGTGCTGTCCTGACGCTCCGTGACGAGACATCCCGCGTCATCGCGGAGCAGGCCTTGCTTCAGGCGCTCGAGATGAAGGAGCTTCTCCTGTTCGAGGTCAATCACCGCGTTCGCAACAGCCTGCAGATCGTGGCCTCGCTTGTGGCCCTGCCAATGAAACGCATTAATGACGATATCGCGCGCGAGACGCTTTCGCTCACCCGGCAGCGGATCGAAGTGATCACGGCGGCCCATCGCAGCCTGTACGAACTGGGCACGCATGACCATGTGGACTGCGCCCAGCTCCTGCCCGAACTTTGTGCAACCGTGGTGCAGACGTATTGCATCGACGATCACATTCAGCTGACTTGCCAGACGGATGGCGAGATTGTTCTTCCGGTCAGCAAGGCTGTTTCGGTCTGCCTCGCCGTGACGGAACTGGTGACCAATGCCTGCAAGTATGCCTTCGAGGAGCGCGATGAGGGGGCTATTAACGTCATGCTTGAGAGCGATGGCGACACTGTGCGCATCGAAGTCGAAGACGATGGCGTGGGCATGCCTGCGCCCGATCCGCGTCCCAAAAAGGGCGGGATCGGCACAATCCTGGTCGATTCCCTGACCCAGTCGGTTGGCGCTGATGTCAAACTTGAAACGGGCACGGATGGTACGAAATACATCATCACGTTCAACCGGCCTCCGGCGGAACGTGATTTCTCATCTGCCCTGATCGCCAAACGGCGCAAGGAAGCCTCGTAAGGCTGCTGCGCCGATCGGCAAATTCTAACGTTTCAGGAAGGCCGGTACGTCGTCGCCGAAGCCTTTAACGCGCTCCGGTGCCGGGGCGAGGATAAGATCATCATCCTTGCGCTTCTGGTCGCGTGGCGGACGTCCGCCCCGTGAGCCACGCTCGGACGAACGGGCTGGCTTCTCAGCGGCTTCCGTTTTTTCCTTCGGCTCGGCCTTCTCGGCCTTGTCAGCTTTCGGGGCGCGCTGGCGTTTCGGCTTTTCAGCGCGTTCGGCCTTCTCGGAAGGTTCTGGCTTCTCGGCTACGTCCACCTTTTCGGCGACTTCGGCTTTCGGTGCTTCTTCCTTGGCTTCGACCTTTGGCGCATCATCGCCGGAAGAACGGCGCGAACGACCGCGTTCGGGGCGATCGCCACGGCCACGGCTGCTGCTTCCGCTGCTGCGGCTGCTACTGCGACCACCACGGCTGGAGCGTTCTTCCGGTGGAAGATTTTCGAGTTCTTCAAGCAGGCCTTCAGGCATGTATTCCTCGACGTCCTGCTGGATCATCTTGAGCACGAAGCCCCAGGATTTTTCATCAGCAGGCGACACGATCGTGAAGCTTTCGCCTGAACGTCCGGCGCGGCCGGTCCGGCCAATGCGGTGAACATAATCCTCGTCTTTCGGCGGCGGCGAATAGTTGAACACGTGGCCGACATCCGGAATGTCGAGACCACGGGCGGCCACGTCAGATGCGACGAGCAGTTTCAGGTCGCCATCGCGGAAGCGCTGCAGCACTTCGGTGCGGAAGGCCTGGGGCAGGTCGCCGTGGATGGCGGCAGCGTCATGGCCATGCTTCTGCAGCGAGGCCGCAACGATATCGACCTCGACCTTGCGGTTGCAGAACACGATGCCGTTCTTCACGTCGCGCGACTCGATCACGCGGCGCAGCGCAGTGCGCTTGGCCTTGGCATCATTGCTCGGGATATGAACCACATGCTGCGTGATCGTCTTGGCGGCGTCCGTCGGGCGGGCCACTTCGATCTTCACGGGGTTGATCTGGAATGTCTTCGCAAGCCGCTGGATATCGTTCGGGAAGGTCGCTGAGAAAAGCAGCGTCTGGCGCTTCGGTGGCAGCTTGGCGACGATTTTCTCGATGTCGGGGATGAAGCCCATGTCGAGCATGCGGTCGGCT
>TARA_R110000787_G_scaffold5761_1_pt1 | contig 16565 bp, 23 predicted proteins | sample TARA_R110000787 | Tara Oceans TARA_R110000787 (sample SAMEA4397920) | marine metagenome | biome: Polar Biome; feature: [DCM] deep chlorophyll maximum layer (ENVO:01000326); material: water (ENVO:00002006), including particulate matter (ENVO:01000060) such as... | depth 35 m
AATTGCGTCTACCAGTACCTTTCATATCTGGTGCTTCGCCTCTCTGATCTCCCATGAACAGACTTTCTAGTAACGCTTGCTCTTTGATTTCCTTAAACATCATCTTGTTATGTACTGTTGCCATTACACTATCCCAAGGTATTCCTTTACTTTGTAAGTATCCAGCAAAGCCCATTGCACCGAGCCCTAAAGCTCTTTCCTGTGTAGCAGAATAAACTGCTTTACTTAGCTCAGGAGGTGCATTATCAATGAAAAATTGTAAGACGTTGTCAAGGAAGCGAATAAGATCACGAACCATGCGAGTGTCTTTCCATTCATCGTACTTTTCAAGGTTAACACTGGACAAACAACAAACAGCAGAACGCTCATTATCAGTGGCAAGGTGAATTTCATTGCATAAATTGCTTCCATGTATTTCTAATCCTAAGTCTTTTTGCGTTTGTGGCATAGCTCGTCTAGCTGCGTCAATGAAGTTTGTATAAGGAACACCTGTTCTATAACGGGCTTCACATATACGTTCTACTAATGTACGTGCTGGACATGTTGCTACTACTTCGTTAGTGTGTGGGTCAACAAACTCATGTGTTTCATTATCTAACCCTGCTTTCATTAGTTTATCAGTCAGGTTTACTGCACTGAATAAATTAAAACACTTACGATTAATGTCACCGCCTGTGGGCATCTTAAAGTTAATGAACTCAAAAACATCTGGTGCATTGTCAGCCATGTAAGCTGCGTAACTACCCTTACGTGTCTCTCCCTGCTTATACGCAGTCATCTCAGCGTCTATCACCTTCATGAAAGGGATAGGGCCGGGAGCCTTATTTGAGATCCCTCTAACTGCACCCCAGTGTCCTCCAACACCTCCACCGCTAACACTCATCCATGCTACTTCTGCATCATGCGCGATTAAACTTTCGAGGGTATCATCGACATAAGTAAGGAAACAACTTATTGGGAGTCCTTTGATGCTTTCACCTTCCGCTGGGGCGTTCGATAGAATTGGACTTGAAAACATAAACCACTGTTTACTAACATAGTCATATATGCGTTGTGCCAATTCATAATCGCCAGCACTAAACGCGATTGCGGCTCTGGCATATGCGTCTTGCGGGTCTTCTCCTTCATGGCAATAAAACTCCTTTAATAGTGTCATGCCCTGCTCTGTTATCAAGTCATTACGTGTGTAATCTACCTTAATCATTTATTATTATCCTTAGTAAGTGGGGGGAGTTTCACCCCCCTATGCTTTACAGAATACCTAACGTAAGGGCACTTCTGATCATGTCGTAGAAACCATCACGATTAGCTACGCCTGCTGCTTTGTTTACATACTTCAATGCTGAGTCATCATCCCCAAACTGACTGTATGCGTCAGCTAATGATAGGTACTGACAGAAAGCACTAGAAGCTGATAAACTAAAGCCAATCGTGTTACGCTGTACTGATGCACCTGATGAACAGACACTTGCAAACGTACTAGCAGCACTTGATACTGGGATATCTTTATAGTCATCCCCTTCAACAATTACTGTAGTATCCTGTGCAGCGTTGTTAGCATTCTTCGTAGATTGCTTCTGGCCTTGGTCTTGGTTACTTATTTGCCCCTGAATCTGTCCTTGAATGGCAGTGTTGGAGTTTTTATTTGCGCTCCGCACACTAGCATTTGCATTTGCTTTTGCATCAGCTGTGCTTGATGAATTAGCAGTTGATTTTGCTCCCGCAATACCGACACCAATTCCTGTTGAGCGACTACTTGCGTTTCCACCGTTTGCGCTAGCTGTTGGATTAAAACTTCCTGCATTCGCTGTCCCCATCGTTAATAATAATACTAATACTAATGTTACATTTTTCATTTCTTTGTACTTCCCCTAGTTTTTTTAGTTACACGCTTTTTACGTGCGGTTGGTTTTTTGTATCGTTCAATAAATAACTTATCAGATATAACGTCCTTTTTACCATCTGGATAAATCAGCACCCAATCTGCTGGTGTTGTATCGCTCCCCTCAAAAACATATCTATCTCCGTTAGGTGTGACAATCATAGGACGCCCGCGTGTGTTAATACTTGCCGCAGGCATCTTATCTTCCATCCCTAACTGAAATTGAAACGCTTGAACTGCCGGTTCTTTTAAAACGTATTCATCTTCAGCTGCCATATATTACGCCTCTACAAAATCTGTATCAGCAGTCTCTACAAAACCACTAATTGCTGCATCAACTTCAGCCGGTGTGTTATCCACAAACCCAACATCACCCACTGCTGAGCCTCCTGCTGGTGCTTTAGCTACTGCGTTACTATCTGCGGTAAAAGAATCAGATACTACCGCTGGGATTGTATTGATTAAGTCAGTAACGGCTAAGCCATCTTTAACCTTCATCATAAGCCCTGCTGTCTTAGCTAAAAACATATCAGTCATAACGTCCGTATACCCAACGATAGCGTCAAACTGGTCTTGCTTCTTAGCAGGTAGTTTAAGCTTATCTGCGTTCAGACATGCTACTACAATATCCACTGCTGCCTTCTGTGCTGATTGTGCCATGATAGCAATCTGTACGTGGTCTTCAGTTTTCCTACCACCACCGCCACCTGACCATGCTTTCTTAGGAGCTGTACCGCCACCTGCACCACTTCCACCACCAGTCTTAGGCTGCTTAGTGCCTTTGCCCGGAAATATCTGTACAGTGCCTTTAACAGCGTTTAAAAACCCTTTATCATTTTTTGTAAATTCAAAAGAGATACCATCACCATCTTCTGTTTTGTACTCTGCCCCTAGGCCATACCACTGCTCATCTGATAACAATACATTTGTATATGTATTCTGTCCGTAAGTAGTTGTCTTTTGCGCCCATACTGATTTACTAATCTTCTCACCCATGTTTCTTGCTTCCTTTTGTTGTTTACGTTGTTGTTCTCTATACTCAATGATATAATCAATATCATACCCATCATACCCTTGATCTTCTGCCCAGCTCAATCTTCGTCCCTCATTGTATCACACTTTTTCCTGCTTGTCAAGCCTTTTTAGCTCTTGTTTAATATAAAATTCAGCTTTCTGTAAATCCTCAACTGCTTTATCTTTTAAATCAGCCCTCCATATGTACTTTAGGGCATTCCCTAAGTTAAAATTCATGTGTTCTGTAATCTGAATACACTCTACACCACTAGGATGTGAAGTGTAATGCTTTGGATTATTAACTACATCATGTTTTACATCTCCTACTATTCCACACTCTCTCTTTCCCAATCTCCGTTCCCAACAAGTTACAGATTTCCCCTCATCCATACGAACGTGAACTAACGCTTCTTTACCAATTAGTTCTACTGAGCTTACTGTCCCTGTATCCCCTAGTTTAACACTCATGTAATCTACTCTAAATACTACTCTATCACCTTTACTAAACGTCATTTGTTAATAACTCCTGTAAATCTTGTTTAATTTTTATGATCTCTTTACTAACATAGCCTTGTGTGACCTGTAGCCTCTCTGATACTTCCTGTTGTGTCCATCCGTCTAATAATATTAATCTAGCAATCTGCTTTTTCTTGTGTAGTAATGTATCAATATACTTTTCTACTATATCCATAGTGTCTCTTACTTGGGAATAGTATTCACCATCTTTTTCGTCTCCTCCTAGGAGCTCATCACGCTCTTCTTCAGTTGCTATTAAATCCAGAAAGTTACCACCTCCTCGTTTTAATGCGTAAGCTTTCCGTTGCTTATCTATGATAAAGTTTCTTAAACTAACTATCATATTAAATGCTTCGAACTTATTTTGGTACACACAAATCCAAAACTCTTGTGCTACATCCTCCGGTAGTAACTCGTTGTTACCGAACAACTGCTTCCCAGCATAAAAACATGTAAAGTCAAACAACGCAGCATATGCTTTTACATAATATTTATCTTGCTCAGTCTCTAGGTACTTACCTATTAAATCGTTAAACGTGTCATTGACCTGAATAGGTACTGTTGCTATTAGGTTCTTATTATACTGCATAGTGTCCCCAGTTGTCAAATACTTCTGACTCTGCCTCTAATGGTACTGTAAATGTATAGTTATAAACTGCCTTAAAATAGTTTACAACCACCTCTGTTAAACACTCTTCTGCTATCATGTTGTATTCCTTTACTTCCTGTTCTGGTACTTCCCCTATAGCAGAGTCATGCACCGTGTTAACTAAAAACGCTTCCATGTCATACACTGCTAGGAAATGCCATAAATATATAATACCAATTGGCACTACGTCTGCTCCACAGAGGGACTGAACAGGATAGTTGCAGATTTCCCGCTGAACAATTTGTCCATTAACTTCAAGCTTTCCGTACTTTCCATAAGAGGCGTTAGGCCAGTAAAAGATAAGTCCGGAAGGTAATCTAAGGAACCCTTGGGAAAAAACATCTTTAAAATTGTTTTCTTGCCATTGTGTAACTCCACCGTAAATTCGTTTAAATTCTCTGTAATAACCCATTTGTTCATCGGTTCCGTACTCTCCACCGTACAAGGGCTTGAAGGTTTCAGCTTTAGCCGCCTGACGGAATGCTTTATACTCGGCTGCTTCCTTATCGGCTTTGCTAGGCCATAAGATGCTAAGAGATTGATGGTGTACGTCAACTCCGTCGATAACATCTTGCATTCCTCTCTTACATCCAGCTTGCTGGACTGCTGATCTAAACTCAAGTTGCGCTTCGTCATTTTCTACTATTTTCCATCCTTTATTACGCGCCTTAATGCACTGTTTAAACTCTCTATTAATATTCTGAAACTGTACACCACTGTTTGCTCCTGTACTAGACAGCCTGTGTGTCCGTGTGCTCGTTTGTTTTAGGTTAGCATATAATATGCCATCCCCCTCATCTACCTGCTCCTTAAACTTAGTTAAGACTTTAGAGAGAGCATCTTTGTACTTGTTAAGCTCCTTTTTAATTCTAATGAAGTCAAGTTGTTGTGGTGTTGTCGCTGATCCTTCCAGCTCTGTAAGAGTTGCCGCATCTGTTTTACGCCCTCCTGCAGCTGTTCTAATAGGTTTTCCCTTTCCGTCTTTGAGCTCTTCGAATTTAAGTGTGTCATATAGATACTCCTGTATCTGTTTGGGGCTATTAAAGTTAATGCCTCCTGTTAGTAATTCAAACTCTTGTGACAGTTGAATAAACTTTTTGTTGTATTCATTATACAGCGTATTAACTCTAGGCTCATCCAGCTTCATCCCTTTCATTTCTATATCAGCTAATACAGGTGTAAACAAATGCCTTGTGTATATAGTACCTAATTGATCACGCTTAACTAAATGCTCACGTTGATCTAACCATAACTTTTCTGTTAACTCTGTATCCATGTGACAATACTTCATCAACATAGATGTAGGTATGTCTAATGTATCTACCCCTTTTCTAATAAGATTTCCGATAAAATCCTTTTCTCCAAGTCCGCGTCTTTCCGCACAAGCCGATAGGCTAAGACGCCAAGGTCTGTTTCCTGCAAGAACATATTCATTAATCTGAGTACAGCAGCTGACCACATGGCGTAAGTCCAGCCCACAACGTTGTAGCCATTGGAGTTCAAACTTTGCATTGTGTGCAACCACATAGTCCGCTTGCATAATACTGTCAACCAGCTCCTGCATATCGTATTCTCCTCCAATGATACCGGAACGATTACGTCTATAACTTGGATGCCTACGTCCTGTTCTGTAGCTTGCAAGCAATATGCTGTTATCCCTACATCTAGCAGCACCATACTCTTTAGTTGTAGTTTCAAAGTCGACGACGACATAGTTATCTGAGTTGTATATTTCTGGGTTTGGACTCTTGACGTGTTCGGGGAGTTCATCCCATTTCTCCTTTAATTGTTTACTGGGTTTCATCTTCCTCTTCCTCTAATTCTCCTATTAGTTCTTCTGGGGTATATCTAGTACACTCTCCACATCTGCTATCAGGAAGTAAGTAATCACATTCTTTCTCGCATTGATAACAAATCATAGTACCCACTTGTTCTGTTTTGTCCACTCTCTACCTACTTTCCCACACTTCTCACTATCATCCCGTAGCGTTTCACATCTAGGATGTGGGTGCTTGTAGCCTGATACCATGTTATACTTAGCAAACAGCTCATTGCTACATCTATACAATGTAGTGTACTCTTTTTTGTGGGGAATTGTTCGTTGAGAATAATAATCCTCCCACACTTCTACCTGACTAGGTACACTAAATCTACACGTCTTACAAAATCTCCTATCCATCTTAGTCTTCGTCATTAGTACCATACCTCTCTTCTGATAATTGATAGCATATCTCACCCCAGTAGTTCATACGTTCTACTTCTTCCGTAGTGTTAGTACCTAGCATCACTGGCTTACGGTATGCCCAGTAAAGTTCCTGTGCTATTTCTAATGTGAGTTCCATGTTACCATACCTTACTTTTTAATGGGTCGAGCTGACATAAGATACCGCCATGCCTCCCGTTAATTTTATTACGGCATGCAGTGACCATGATCTTACCATCTAGCTTCATTTGATCATTAGCTCCAAGCCCTAACATTAAATCAGTAGCTCCGGCTAATCCTGTTTTACTTCCATCAACATCATTCATGTCTAACTGTATCTTGCCTTCAGCACTTGCCCCTGCCTGTACTGCGCTTACCATGATCATATTATGCTTCTTTGACAGTGTTCTAGCATATCGTCCTAAGTTCTCGTATGCTGCTGTTGTGTTGTCCTCCTTAGTGGACACGTTACGCAGCTGATCAATGAACATAACGTCTGCATTCCTAGAGATAATAGCCTGCTCCATCTCTGCCTTAGTACCTTGCTCTGTATCTAAAAAGGTAAAGTTCTCATACCCTCTAGTCATAGCTACTTCCCTTGCTTTGACGTTGTTCTGTCTTACTGCCATGATAGTGTTATCAGTCATGCGCGCTATTAGCCTAGCGTTCACCATGTCTGGGTCTTCCTCATTGCCCAGATACACGACGTTTAGCCCTTGATTAAGAAAACCCTTAACCATCGACAGTAGCATAGCTGTCTTGCCCATCTCAGGACGTGCAAAGACTAAGATATGTGTAGCTTTAGGCACACCTCCACCAATGAAGCTGTTAAGTGCCATAGGTAATAGCTTAACTCTATCCTTATTAAGTGCGTCTATCCCCAATACTTCTGGAGCTATGATCAACTTATCCTCAATCCCTCCAGCACTATCAGATGTTCTTAGGTTGTTGTAGCTATCTAATAGCTTATCTGCTGCATCAAACATCTTATCAGCAAACATGCACGATAGCTCTTGTGCCATTGTCTCTAACTTAAACTGCTTTAACTCCTCTAGTACGTTGGGTACACTTATATCATCTAGGCCATCAACAATACCCTTAAAGGATTCAAAGTTCTCTTGCTTTGGGTACTTTCGTTGTAACCTTGACAGTACAACTTCTTTATCCACTGTTTTCGCTTCGTCATCTTTTTGATAGAACAATACTAGCTGATCCCACACAACTTGTGCTGGCGGGGTAAACTGATAACGTATGCTCTGTAACTCAAGCTGATCTGCGGCATCTCTGCTGTGCATAGCAGCAGCAAGTAGTCGGTTCTCAGTTAGCATTTATTTTACTCGCCTTATTTCATCTGCGTCTACCCATGTAGGGTCGTCATGGTCGCAACAATCAAATTGTACTAACGCACATAATCCCATTTTATCATATTCGTCAAGTCTCAGAATTTGCCCCATCTCTCCGAGCTGAATATTATCTCGCACTCGACTATCCATCCCGATAGCAACTTTAGCCTGAACACTTTGACCTACAAACATATTTTTATATTTCATATATTATCCTTCTACATTTTTCCTAGTTGTTGTTGTAACTGCTCATCTGTTTCTATATCTTTAGGGTCAGCAAGTAGTGGCCTGAAATCCATTCCTTTTTCAAAGAACCCACTAAACTTACGTGCCATCTTAAACGCCTTAGTTGTGGCGTCAGGGTCAAGAGCTACAGTAGCATGGGCGTAGCCTTGCCTTAGTTCGTTTACCATCCCTTGTGTCATGTGAGTGCCTAGCAATGCTACCGCTGGCCTGAACTGTGCGATCCTTATTGCACTGATAATATCTTCAACCAGTACAACAGAATCATATCTCATATTCCACACATTTGCTCTTGGATAATGCAGCTTATTAGTTTCTCTTTCAAAGTAAGTAACCCACTTAGGGTAACTATCTTTACAGTCAGGCATCTGCTTAGTCATGTGTCCAAACTGTTTACCCTCTTTATCATACACCGGCCACACTTGCCGTTGGTACTTAGTATCATAACACAGTCCTTCTCTGCGTGATACACTCATAGGTATATTATACTTCTTAAACATCCACAGTGCTAATGACCTAGATGCTGCTACTTTCTCACCTTCGTATACTCTTGGTTTAAATGAGGATACTGCGTTGCGTTTCTCATAACTGTATACGCTTTTATTACCTATGACCTTACCACTAATAGGACAGGACACTCTAAAGCAGTACCCTGTCAATTCACTCATATCATTCTTTCGTATCATAAAGCTATTTTCATGTTCCGCGTTACATGCAGGGCATACCATTCTTTTGTTTCCCCCTGCTGGTACATCCATTCCATTAATAGAAACAAATGCTAATAGCTCAGTGTTATTCATTCTTTAGTCCTCGCCTAATTCTGCATATAGCTCAAAGAGCATAGATGTCCCTAGTTCTGGATCATTAGATATCATATCTAACGCACCATCAAAGTCATCAGCTTTAATATACTTAAACAGATTATCTAAATCCATATCAAAGGACATTTCTTCAGTGCGTTTAGTTGCACCAAAGGTATCCTGAAAATACTGTGTGTTAAATATGTTCGTTGCTTTTTTCGGTTTCGTGGATATTGGGTATTTCACATCATACCCATACCCATTATAGTAGCTGTACTCTTCCTCAACTTCCTTGTATACGCCTAATGCTTCCCAATCAATGGTAAGGCATACCTTAAGTAGTTCTTCCGCAAATACGGTGTCTTGGTACTCGTTAGGCATATGTTGGTGAAAGTAGCCCACACTTAAGTTTGTACATTCAGGGATCAAATGCGTATAGTTTGCGCTGTCCGTGAATAGTCCCGTATCATCAGGCATGAAGTCAAAGTTCTTGCCTATCTTATTCATCTTAATTGCTAGTTCAAGTGCAAACTCCTCTGAGCAACATACCCCAAACTGTTCCGTGATAACAGAACCGTAACCTTTACGATCAAAAGCAATACATCGTAGCTTACCTTCAAGTAAGTCTTTGCTATTCTCTGCAAAGTATGTGCTACCATTACCTCCTATTTCCTCTTCCCTATGGAAGACGTACAGGCCTGTTACGCCTGCTCTAATCATGTTTAGCATCAACCAGATACCTGTACCATCATCAGCACCTAATATGCCACTAGTGAAGATGTGGTTCTTTACAGGGTCAATATATACATCCTGCATCGCATCATCTGTGTGTACTGTGTCGGTATGACAACTGAACATAGTTGTGCCGTTACCAATTTCAATATAACGGTTACCAAAACCGTCTACTTGCATTCCTTCAATTACATCTAGGAATGTCTTGATAAAGATTTGTTCACCGGAGGATTTGGCAGGCCTCCGATGTCTTAAAATATTTACTAATTCTTTCATATACTTCCTTATTTATTTATACCGTTCGGAGGCTTAGGTTACTCATGAAATACCCACCGGCTTCACCACTACTGCGTGTATCGGGTACTGTGTCACTAAGCCATTTATCGCGAAGTGCAACAGCTTTATTTACTTTGTCTACAAACAGTGTAACATCTTCTTCACTTATTTGCAAGCTGAATAGGAATTTTACGTTACCACTACTGACATGAGAATGTCCTCCACTTAAATCACTCATCATATTTCTCATTACGTACGTAGGTATTTGGAGAGATTTCGTCATGTACTCGTCAATATAATATTTATATGTATTTACTAGTGCAATAGCTTCTTCTGTGTTATCGAGCTTTTCCATTATCTTATTATAGCATGGTCTTATTAGATTATAATATCTTATGTTATGTACGTCTTGCTTCTGTGCATGGTCAAGGACACTGTAATAGTTACCTACTTTATGGACAAAGTTTGTCTTAGTAGGGTTATCATCAATATCTAAATAAAACCCGTATCTAATTATAGTATTCTTTCTATACTCTTCTCCTTCAATTTCAACTAGCTCAACAGAGGCAGGAGTATACCACATATCTTCTGCTGGCAACCATTTGCAGTCTTCTTTTCTATGGAGTGTACTCAAATCTCCATTAGCATGCACCAAGTCTAAACGACTCGCACATCCGTTGCAAACATGTCCTGTACCAGCTAGGTAGACATTTCCACCGGCTGCACTAGATAAGTCCTCACAATTAGGCATTGCACATTCCTCTACTTCGTCCAAAAAACCTGATGTCTTATTAGGGTATCCTATAATATCATCATCATTGTCGATTGAATTATCTTCAGCACGAATCAAGAAATGGTCTTTATCGTATGAAGTCAAATACTCACAGTTATCAATATAAGGCATCACATAAGCGCCTCTATCTTTAATTTTCTTTACGCGACATCCACACAAGTCGCCTTCTGTATATCCTTGAGCTATAAGTAACGATCTCAGATGAGTAGTGTTACCATAGAACACAGAGTAGTATTTCTCTTTGACATTCACAACGCACCTAGAGTTGATCTTACCACTTTCTGATTGTACATAGGCAACAGCAATATCGTCTGTTGCGTACACTCTGCTTGGATGCTCATGTGTTCTGATACATTCATCATCATCACCACGACCTCCCATACAGCTTCTCGGGCCGGTGACATAGACATGCTCTATCTCGTCAGCAGTTCGCGCCCACTGGACTTTCGAAACGCTAACAGTAGTCAGGTATCGGTTAGTAATATCAGCCACTACATCGTCTTTCCAGCCTTCTGACAAGGCACGACGGAATAGCTTGCCTGCTCTTACAGAAACAACTCTATCGGTTTCCAGATGCTTAACTGTTGGGTAGTAGGCCAACTTTGATTTGTCTAGTTCAGATACATGCACAAAGTATGGTGCTCGTTCTAACCATCCAAAATCAATTCCATATTCATTTCGAATTTCACTAAGGAATGTCAAAGATAATGCTTTCCAGTTTCCTTCTCGAAGTTTTTGTATTGACCGAACTATGGTCGATTTTACTTCTGGTTCAGCTGTTATTTGTACAGTGGTGTAAGCATCTTGGTCTAGTTGATCTCTGTCAGACATGTTTTTGTTTTTCCTTTATGTATATTATTATATTATAATACATACCCCTTAAGGGTATGTTATATTATATATATTATATTATTATATATATATATTAAATATTATATATTTATTATAACATATATTTTGTTGTTTGTCAAGGGTTATCGTTATTAGTTTTACTTATGACTCTTGTACAGGTCATGTATTAGTTTTGTTTATGGCTAATCGTTGCAGTAATTCTCTATGTTCATGTCTGTTGGTTCAATCCAATCTGGCACTACTTCGTGCGTAGTTGGACACAAAATGACACCATCATCGTGAGGTAATACCCAAACACACCTCATTAAATTGTTCTTACTATTTACAAACATTTCACACTTGCCTTGATCAGATGGTAAGCTCATTGCATACATTGTATGGTCATATGTAAATTCTGCATTAAGTGTAACAGCTTGAGGGGCTTTTGTCAAGCGTTTAAGTTCTGTACCTTGATACAAATTAGCACCCCCAAAAACAAGCACTATAAATAGTATATAAGCTGATCTATCCATTATAGTAGTTCCTCTGATTGATTCGGTAATGGGCAAGAACTCCTACTAATTGCATTCCCGTGTAACTTCAACGTAACTTCTAGATATTCGATAGGGCCAAATTCTGTAAATTGGTCAATCTCTATGCTTAAATTGTCAACTAAGTATTCAATCCAATCATCCATTATAGCAGTTCGGATAATGCTTGTTTATAACCTTCATCATACGCCTCCCTGATTAATTCTTCACTGTGAATAAGCCCTTCTTTATAACCATCCTGCCAACCATCGCTGTATCTATCATCCATATCTGATTCATCCATTATAGAAAGTACCTCCCGATTGTTACCAGCGCACTACCCATTGCAGTGCTGGCAAGTAAGATTAAAAAAGTTATCATGTTGTCACTCATTATAGTAACGCCAACATAATAATACCTAAAAAACCAATTAAAAATGCTGCTACATTAGTTAATAATCTCATATTATCTTTTACTCCTTGGTAGTTTAAAGTATTCATCATTACAGAATTTTACAATTCCATCAAAATCTAAATCGTGTGGTACTGGTACATCGGACACACTACACTTGATTGAGTTATTCGCTAGCCCATCATCATTAATATCATGGTCATAGCCCGTCATATCAATCATAGGGTGAGAAGTACACCCACCTAGTAGCAGTAGTCCAATAATTAGTAATCTATTCACTAGTGGCCTCCTATGTGATTACACGCTATTGTGTGGATATGGTTGCTTGCGTCTACATTAGCATTCCAAACTAACCATACTATTGCTACTATCATTATTAATCTAATCATTGTTATATATTGTCCTTGTCATATGTTAATTCGCTGATCTCTGCATAAGCATTATGTAGTAATTGTTCTTGCTTATCAAACTTCGCTTGTAGTCTAAAATGCTTCATTTGTAGGGCTGTATGCGCTTTAGCTATTTCAGCGTAAGCGTTAACCCATCCTGCTACTTGGCTCTTGTCTTTACTCATATATTGTTCTTGTATGTTTGTTGGTGCTCAGTACAGACCATCTCATAGTCTTCTTGAAGCGTCGCATAGTCTGCTTGAAGCATCGCATATTTATGCTTTATTAGGTTGTGCTGTAATACTAGCTTAGAATACTCTTCAGCTAACTCAGCATATGACATCTGGAAACCTTTTAACTCAGCGTCATTCATTTTACTCATTATCGTTTATCCTTTAAGTTTTTATTTAGTTGTTCAAGCACTTCGACCTTAGCCAATAAGGTTTTATTTTCTGATAGATAGCGTTCTAATTTGTCACTTAAACGTGAGTTTAACGTAGTACCTAGCTGGTACTGTTTAATCTCTTCTACATGCTCTTGATTTTGTTTAATTAGTTCATCGTTTTCAGTAACTAACTCATTATTAGAAGTAGCTAGCTTATTGCTTTTATCCTGTAAGAATTGACGTTCTCTTTTTAAACTTGATACTTCGTATGCTACTGCTTTATAATGTTCAACTAATACCTTTAAATCTTTTTTATTCATATTGTGTACCTTTTGATTAAAAACATGATTACGTTTATTATCCAGAATGGAATTAAAACAGCGAGGCTAAAATATAATGTTATCATATTAAAAATACTCTCCCAAAATTGACTCTACCCTTATATAGTAGCACGATATTTAGTTATCTGTCAAGAATTATTTACCCTCATTTTGTTTTTTGTTATTTTAAAACCCAAAACTAATTTGGTATTTTGACATTTAGATTAGGAAAATAAAAAGAACATATTCGGATTAAGATTAGCTTTTCATTTCGAAAACTTTTGGATCAAAATTGTTGAGAGTACGTGGTATGGTATGTATATACAATGTATAGCTGTTGTATAGCTGTTGTATATACAATTAGTACATTAGCATATTATAATATTAGTATATAAGTATATTATAATATTAGTGTATTAGAATATAAGTATATTAGTATATCATGAAATGCTTATATCTCCAGTCAAAATAAAATTGGCATACAAATTGCATACCAATATTAGTTTACTCTTATATGCTTACTTACTACATATCACACTCGAATATTGAGGTTATTATTAACCATACAATAAGTAAGGCTATATATGGGTATACTATAACCTTACATAAGTTAAGTTTAATATTATTCATATTATAAATATCTGTGTGATAAATATCTGTGTGATAGCTCTCCACTAATATCTTTAATTATGTCGTAGTCAGCCCAAGAGCTAGAATAATGTATTGGCATTATGGCCTCTTTATTTACATGTAGTCGCGAATAGACTGTTATGTACTTATCATCATTTTGCTTATCATGCGTGATTGTAAAGTGTATCCAATCCGGTAACGTTTCGAGCTCCATGCGGTAACCCCTCTCCATAGGGTACTCAACTCTACAAAGTAGATGGTTATAAGTAGTGATATCCATATTATAAACCCCTCACTAATACAGTATATATGCGGTATTCTGTAACGCCCTCAGAGCGCGCTAGAGAATTGATCGCTTTATTAGGGGATAGCTTATCCCTATTCACTAAATTAATGTATTGGTCGCAGATATCGCTATTGTGGGTAGTTGTATCTAGCTTGTATTGAATATCTCTGATCTGTGTTTGTTTCATAATAATAGCCTTTTAGTAGTTGATGATGCTTTCACCTAAAAAGCCCTAATTAAAGGGCTTGTAGTGAGCTATAACAAGAATACTGCTATAACTATATGGATTATGCCTATAACTATTAATAACTTGATATAGGCCGCTAGAATCGCTCTAATGTACGTGCCTTGATATACTCCTGTAGTAGTGGGTTAGCCTATGCTTTCAATCAATTCTAATTTGTATTCTTCAACGCTATCATCTATTGCTGCTTGTAATTCATCACTATCCACAATGTAAGGTGTGCCGTTTACATCCCTCACATACTCGTCTAGTACCCATGCTTCGTTACTATCTATATACGTGCAATCCTGCTCTAGTACATATTCTTGTGAATACTCACAATATACGCAGTCACTATGCTCATATATCTCACCATCTAGCTCAATTAGCTCATATTCACTAAGATCGTCATAGAGATAGTAACTACCGTTATGTTCTACTATTTCATCGCTATCGCAATTCCAATAGCCGCGACCTTCTACTTCGACAGCGTTCTCTAAACTGATATATCCCTCATGGTATTCTGAGTATACATAATGCTCGTTAGCGCAATCATCGCACACGGTAACATCCTCGCACTCTATATATACAGTCGTATCCTCGTCCACACTATGCTCACAACAAGCACACATTGTTCCTTCCTCCCCTAGTCCGTGAGTATGGCAGCCATCAGTGACATAACTGTCACCTTTACCCACAATATAGTGCTTTGAATCGCCCTCAACCGCGAATATCTCGCTGTTCCCATCTAGATACGGCATGATAATTTGATTACTGTCATTTTCTAGCCTTAATATTCTGCAACCATATAAGGAGCCATTAAGCGTATATCCCTCATTTTTTAATAGGGGTGACATAGTTCCAGCATCCCCATAAATACGAGTTACTTTATTATTAAGCTTATTAAGTAAGCAGCGCGCTGTTATTCTGTCACCTCGCTTGATATACAGCATTTCAATATCATCTGTACCATACACTTCACACGGATGAATTCCGTCGGTAGCATACTCGTCTGGACTACTACTCATGCAGCTATTAGGACTAATTTGATATAGTTTGGCTATATCCGTTCCGGTGGCACGTAGTATCGTGGCTGCCGTCATGTCTGTTACAGTACGCCATAGGTTAGATAAGCTTGCTATTGTGGGTTCGCTTAATACTCTACACTCGTGACCATCTGCGATCACATCCCTATTGTATACAGTAGATAGAAAGCGCCCTATTTTGCCGTTAGTCTGTCGATCAGCGATTAGCTTGTCATCATTAGCGGTATAACAGAACGTGGTCTTATCGTTGCTTAGGTGAGCATGGTAACGCTCTTGCAATGCACAATATAATGGGTAACCGTTTGGATGATCAGCAAGTTCAGCATAAAACCATTGTGGCAATTTATTGTAGTGGCCTATAGCTATTCTATCGTTTTCACGTCTATGGGCGTCAGCTATTAATTGTGCGCGCTCTACTTGCTGGATAGGGTCTAATTTTGCATAGTTCATAGTCTTTATTAATTAGTTGATGAATGAATACCAATATTAGCACCCTATAAGGAGCTGAGCGCATGCATATCCCATTATAGTCATGTATATACCCATACAGGGATACGCTAGTATATCCCATCATAGGTATATCATTGTCTATTTTAGACGATCACATACCCACTAATACTAAGCCCTTCCAATATCACCCAAGCGCCTACAAGCGCATACAATCGCGCACACGCGAATATTAGCGTATACTTATGGTAAGCAATATACATGCCAACTTTAGTTTGATCGTTCGTTAGAACATCGAACAATTTGGCTATACAATGTATATACATCAATATACTGGCCTAATTCTTGCAAGTAGTTAGTATATTATAATATGCTAATGTACCGTCTGTCAAGGAGATATTATCTGGCATACATCATGCATCATGCATATATCATGCCATCTCTATGTATATACAATGTATATCATCATGCTATACAGCCTATTGGGGGGTTATATTGTCATGCAACAACCATGCCACATCATATAATAATCTCCATAAGTATATCATGGTATACTAATATGGTTACATAATAATATAAGTACATTATAATATTAGCGAACCCAAACATACTAACA
>TARA_R110000787_G_scaffold52684_3_pt1 | contig 16564 bp, 36 predicted proteins | sample TARA_R110000787 | Tara Oceans TARA_R110000787 (sample SAMEA4397920) | marine metagenome | biome: Polar Biome; feature: [DCM] deep chlorophyll maximum layer (ENVO:01000326); material: water (ENVO:00002006), including particulate matter (ENVO:01000060) such as... | depth 35 m
GCAGCCAGAGGTCAAGGTAATCACTACACCAGCTCCAGAAGTTGTTGTGGTAGAGCCATTTTTGGTTAATCCTGTAATCGTAAAGTAATGGCCTTAAAGCTTTACGGGTACATATTCTTCGGCATAGCCCTGGCTGGTGCTAGTCACTGGGTTAGGAGTGGCTGGGAAATGTGGCAAGAGAACAAATTGGACGAAATACGCATAGCAGAGCTTTTAGCTGATAAGGATAGAGAGTTAGCTCTCAAAGATTTACAGTTAACAATTGCTGAAGATTCTAATGCTACGTTAGTAGCTGAAAACAAATGGGCTAAACTTCATGTTGCTCAACGAGAAGAGCAAATATCAAAACTACGGGAGGGTTTTAGCAATGAAATTAATATATGTCTTGATACTTATATCGACCCTGTTTTTGCTCCTTAGTTGCGTAAAACCTTCCTACGTAGTTAAAACGCAAACAGAATATCCTTACATATCAGAGCAAGCAAAACACCCAAGACCAGTGCCTGAAGTTCCTACAGAACCATTGACCATAGGTAGTGCGTTAAGCAACGGAAGAGAGATGCGTGGTGATTTCTGTGTACTTTACTCGCAATATATTGAGCTTATGCGCTCTGCTACTTTTGGTAAAATAATGTTAGATCGAGCAGATAATGATAGGTGTCCAGAAAGTTACTCTCCATGAACACATATATGATGATAGCTACTATTATTTTATATGACGGATTTGTTGGCGCTCAATTAATGGCAGAAGGTTTTGAGTCTTACGGTCAATGCTTGTCTGCTAGACAACCAGTATTTAATGCAATAGTCGAAGAAACTAAGCAGGAAGGAAGGCCACAACATGCGTTTATCATGTTTTCGTGTGTCAAAGAATTTGATCCAAAGGACGCACCAGACTGGAAAGACCAAGCAAATTTATAAATTTTGATTTACAAGACCAGCAATTTGCTGACTTGAACTAGCTAAGTCCTACACCACACCTAAATCCCTCCTCAGTTTGCTTCGGTGAACTTGGTGCGGTGTAGGCACTAATAACTGCTTTCCGTTTCAGCCTTTTTGTTTCCTCGTTAAATCGCTATAGTTCTTGTTACGGTTAAAAGTAATCCAGACATAAAGCAAGCCATCGTCACTATTAGATTAATTAAACCACCGTTCTCAATAAACTCTACAGCATATACTGCAGAAATAATAAAGTTAGCCATCATAGCTCCTAGAAGCACAGTCATCATTCTACAAAGATAAGTGCTAGGCCGATAATTCCACCAGTAAAAGCGAGCATAGACAACCACCCGAAACCTCTTTTGCCTCTATCTAAATACTCAAACAAACATAACGCAGCCATTGTAAAATTAATTACCATTACAACGCTGATTAAAAATACATATTCCATTTTTATTCCTCAAAGTTATTTAATAAACTAGATCATACACTATAGGCAAATTTATATTAACTGTTAATTTCGCCTAACTAATCATCCATAGCCCTAATATTGTTGGTTCTAAGTGCGGGCGTTTATTCTGTTATAACTGTTTATATCTAGCAGACAATCTTTGCAACCAAACACTGTTCTCATATATCTTAGGATACTTGGCCTTCATAAACTCGGCTACAGGCATACCCTCATATTTCCTGCACAAGTAATCTAAAGACACTTCCATTAAATCATAGTTTCCGTCAAACACTTCATGTTTGACTATAATTCCTCGCCAGTGTCCATTTCCCTGATACCCGATGTAATCCTCATCGTGCAAGTACCCACTACCTGCAATCAAACCCCGTAATATCCTACCGTTGTTTAACTCTTTAATTCCACTCTGATAGCCTTGCTGATGTCCCATAGAGAATGAGAAGCCTATATTGTTTATCCTAGTTATAATACTCTTACCACCATACGGCCTTCCTGTAGATGGGTTATAAAAATAATGACAGTATGAAATTCCGTCTATCTCCACAGGCTTCAGGAACGGATGAACCTTCCAACCAAAACTCTTGTATTGCAGGGAGTCAGTTGTTAAGAACCCATCTAGCTTGGCATCAGACTCTATCGCTCGGTTAATTCTGTACTCATGGTTGCCTAGCGTAAGGTGTAACTCAGGGTTACACTTGATAGGCTTCATTAACTTCTCCATAGCAGCCACAGTAGAGTCTATATCCTTGATTACCCGCTTACCCTCCGCTTTCTTCTTGCCCACATCAAAAGACGATAGACTCTCCATATCCGAAAAATCCCCTATGTTTACAAACACATCGGGCTTCATCTCTTGAACATACTTACCTATCCATGTTAGATGATCTGTCGGTGTCTCAGGCGTTACCTGCATGTCGGGTAACATTATGTGCATCCTACCACCCTTCTTAATTGGCGGTTTAGAACCTGACACTAAAGTACGCAACGTCCTGTTGATTGTACTCTCACTTATCCCCAATACAAACGCAGCTTTGGCTTTACTCCCTGACTCCTTAATAACCTTGATTATCTCTGCCTGTCTAGGTGTTGCTTTATCTATGTATGTAGAATAATCCATTAGTCATTCGCCTTAGTCATTCCAACTTTAATATCTTTATAAGGGTTTTCAGGCATAATCCTCTCACCTTGAGTCTGCTCATATAGCACAGCCTTGTAAGCTCTTGACAGCGCAGCTACAGCATGGGAAGCTCCATCAGGGTTAGTGTCACCTAATACAGAACTAACAGAGTGCGTCACAACTTTGGTTATATCCCTGCTGTTACACCTTAACCCCTCACAATGCTTGCTCTCGTTTAGCATGAAATGTTCTATCACTTGATCTGTAATAGGGTCTAGTATGTCTTTGTAATCTTTTTTTAGCATCCGAATTCACTCATGCTACTTGATTTAAGGTCATCCATCATAGCTTCCCAAGACTCCCCACACTCACTACAAAACCAGTAATTGTCATCCTCACCAGTTCCATCGCACTCATCACACACAAGGGCTTCAGGGTCATCGGGGGGCGTATGCGAATGATACACATCAGTAAACCCATCACCGTCACACCACCCACAAGTGGGGTTCTCAGCCTCTACATTGCAATCATTGCACTTCATAATCCACTCCTAAGTTTATTCATGCTGGGCTTGATTGACTCACCAGTGAAACCGTCAGTCATAGAGTCGCAGCCTTCAACCATTTCATCAAAGCATTCACCACAGACAAGCTCACCCTCAACCTCTTCACACCCAAAAAAATCAGTGTCTACCAACTTGTCACACTCAAAGCAATATATCACGCTCATTTTCTATCACCAACTGTTCGTCACACTTCTTACATATCTCAAAAGGAGTTCCAAGAAAGTCAACCATATCGTCAGAATCAACATCTTCATGGCACTTCATGCAGTATTTAGTAGACATATTAACCTCCAAACTTTAGTTCAGATTGACGCATAACACGTATATCTTTGTTGTAGTCTTTTAACATTTCAACATCTATCATGTTTTTGTATGTTTTCATTTTTATACCTTTAAAAAATTAAACCAATATTGTATCACGATATTTTGCCTTTTGTCAAATTATATGTCACACAGCCCAGCACTGCATGATAATTCTTGTGTTGCTGTTGTCATATCTGTAGTTTCATATTCCCCAAGCTTATTCCAATCAATCTCAGGCATTTCTTTGATTAGCTTACTAAACATTTTTTTATCTATAGCTTCATAAGGAGCTTGTTGATATACATGGTCACTTCTAGGTAGGAAGCTAACACCACTGCACTTGTCTAGCTTGTTCCATATCCACTGACCTGCTTCTAAAAACTCATCATCAGAGTAGTAGACAGTGACGCTAGGTTTATGTTCACACCAACTATCTTGATACACTTCCCACAAGTCTAGCTGCTTTTTAACATCCAAATCCTCCACTACCACTGCGCCCTTGGGGGCTTGTTGTGGAAAAGAGAATACAATGTTCTCCTTGTTGGTTACGTCCTCTTCGTGCGGGACACCTTGGTCAATCAGCAGAGATGTGAGTGGGTCTTTAACATCACTCCTCACCCTACGTATGTAGTAAGGAGAGAAGCGTGCGTGTATACCACTAGCACTATCTACTAATTGACTCACTGTTCCACTTGGTTTAACACAAGTGATAGCTGTACTCTGTTGCACCTTAAGTTTCTTAGACCACTTCTTATTAGTATCTACAGCCACTTGCTTTAAGTCTTGTAGCCATTGCTCTGCTGAGACTGTGGATAAGATAGGATGATCCATAATCCCTGTCATAGATACACCAAGCAACCTCTCCTCTTCTGTGTTCTTCTTCCATATAGGACGAACATAACGAAAGTCTGTCAGGGTACTTTGTAGCGTTCCTAAGATAGTGGCTAATTCTACTTTCCTCTTTAATGTTTTTAGTGTATCATCCGTCCGTACCACCACCTCAGATAAATTACAAACTTGTGCAGAGCGTAGTATAATTTCAGAGCATGGATTGGTTCCAAACTCATAATCTATATCACGCCTACCATTCTTAGCCGCTTGTGTCTTACTTGCAAGACGACTGAAGATGCCCCGTTCCCCTGCTTTAGATTTATGTAGAGACAGCCATTCTTGTAGAAATACCTCGAAGTCTGGTTTTTCTGTATACACTGCTGAGTTATTAGCCAGTGCTCTATGCCCATAATCTTCCCACCACTGCCCATTCTTTGCGCCTCTCATTCTATCGTCAGATAGATTAGATAAAGATATTAATGCACTCCTGCGTACACCCCCTACTACAACTACAGATGCTATCTTGCACACTAGGTCGTGGCACTCTAATGAGGTTAACTTTCTACCCGCTGCGCCCTTGAACATAGTTACAGTGAACTTAAATAACTCATTTAATGGTTCGGGGCCACTGCTTCTACCTCCAAATGTTTTAAGAGGAGTGCCTGCTGGACGCAGCCTAGACAAGTCCCACTCAGGAACCTGCCCAGAATAAAGCATGTGTATCAACTCTTTTAAGGCTATAGCCCAGCCTAACTTACTGTCACGAACCGAAATAATTGTATCAGTAGAAAAAAACTCTTCAGCAACTTCAGGTAACTTAACAATGCTCTGTCGCTCAACACTAAACCCAACACCAGTTCCACACATCAACACATATAATATCTCATCAAAAGCTCGTGGATGATCTATAGTTACATATGAGCAATTAAATCCAGCCATGTTATCACGATCTAAAGCCTTACCAGCCGTCATTAAACATCTCATACTAGGCATAACTTCCATGCTTTCGATAGCCTCATGCAGCTCCTTAGATGTAGGTTGGTCTATTTGCCCTCGGCTCAAAAAGAACTCGATATATCTGGATACGGTTTCTGTCCAAGTCTCTCTGCGACCTTCATCTGGAAGCCATCGAGCATATCGAGATGTGTGTATATATGATTGATATTGCGAAATTTCTTTACCCATTATCCCTGCTCCAAGTAATTATCTTATTAGTAGATGCCCGACCTAGCAAGACCCGCGACACGTTACCAGACTTTATCTCTTTCATTAGTCTACGCAAGGTTGTGTTAATTGAACACCAAGACTACCTTGCTCTCTGAATATTGTTTCAGTATACGCGCTTGCCTGAGCCTTGTCAAATAGGCTTGTCAGGTCTATATGAACCATAGCCTCTATCCTCTGCTCGTACATCAAGCCACCCAAAACCATCTCAAAATACTTATACATTGGATGCTCAGAGTCTTTCCCTATAAGTATATTAACACCATATGTGTATTTGCAGAAGTTCTTAGCGTATTCAGGTGTCCAGCCATGAAAGTCTGCAATCTGGTGATAATGTTTGTGTTGCAATGCGTTCTGGCTAACGCTCCTTTTCTGTGAAGGAGTCATTAGCACAACGTCACACACATCACCATTAGCCATTTTAGCCCAAAGGTGCTGACCATCTTCATCAGACACCCTAAAATAACCATTATCTACTTTTTGTACTTGGCCTTTCATAACTAGAAGGGTATATCATCGTCCATATCATCGGACTTTGCTGGTGCTGCTGAAGGTGCAGACTGCCCACCCTGAACATCCTTACGCTTAATCGACAGACTGTAGAATGTAGACCCATCCTTACTGTTAACCTTTCCCCACCCGTTAAGCCAGCAGTCTACGCCCTCAAAGTTAATTGAACCCGTTATATCAGGATGATTATCAGTCTCTTTACGAGTGTTTTTCCCAATGGTTCCTTTATTTTCATTACTATACTCAGTCATTTACTTCTCCTCTTTAGTGTTTAACAAACTCAACTTTAGCGTCAGACGTTAGTCTGTTGATTACATAATCCATTGCTTCTGGTATATCTTCAGGAAGCTCGGCCATAAGATCGGCCACATCCTTACCATCAGCAGTTGCATCGTTGATAAGTATAACATACTCATCCAGTGTAGCAGAGTAAGAATCAACAAGCGCATCCATCTCTTCACGTTTTGCTGTTTTACTCTTCCCATCAGACGCTTCAATTGTCACCCTGAGCGACCCAAAAACATCATTCCCATAGGCTTGCTCAAGACGGAACAATCTAACACCGTCTTTCTGCTGAAACGCCTTGTTAAACGCCTCTAGCTGTCTGTCGTTATATTTTTTCTGGTATTCTGGTGCCACGTTAGGTAAATCCTCCCCTGAATAGATATAGCTTCCCAAGCCGAACATTGCCATAGCCTTAACTAAACACCGCATACGTGCGTTCTGTATGTCCATAGCATCTGGATTAACTACTGGCTTGTTCTGGTAGTTCAACACTGGCAACCACATACGGCGTGTAATGTCATATTTATCACCACTTACCGTTAAATCTATCCACACGGTTGCTGTTTTACCACTCTCTCCTTCATGGTATTCAGTAGGTAAGCACTCGTAGTTAGATGCTGGATAGTTCTCTTGCAGAGTAGTCCATGCCCAACACCAAGACAAATAAGTAAACTTTCCCTTCTTCTCTGTATGTTTGTTTACATCAATAGAGCTTAATCGCTTCCAAACTTCACCAGCGAACTCGTTATACGTTTGGCTTTCTATCTTTTCCTCATCAAAAAACTTTATAGAATCACTCACAGCGTAAACCCTCCGACTCGCAGTCCACCGAATATTCCTCAACGATATGCTTAACTATTGCTTGAGATATAATGCGACCAATTTCTTGAGCATTAGCATCAACTGAAGCCATTGAAGCTATCTTTAACAACTGGTCATTAGTAAGCTCTATCTCTATACCCGTTAACACAGCAGACACTATATCACTATCACCTCTATCTATATTGTCTTGGGTGCGTTCCATAACATCTTGGATACTTTCATCCAACACACTACCCACACCACCCTCCCAATTTCTACGGGATACAGCATAAATGTAATCTTCCCAGTCAGCCATTGGTCGTTTCTCGTATGCTTCATCCATCTCGGCAATATACCGATCATGTTCTGCTGTGTCGAATTCTACGCTTGCCATTATATCTTCTCCACTACTTTAAAACCGTAAGGCATTATTGCCTCATCTAACTTCTTGAACTCATCATACGCTGCTTGAATACACTTATCAACCCCAACAGCAGGATTATTTGCTAAACCTTCTCTATACAGAACCCTCAATGCTCCGTTAATAGTCGAGCAATACGCATATGACTGCCAAAATCTATCTCCCTTCTTATGGGATATAGTGTTAGTCTTGGCTATGTGTATCTTGTGTATTTGAATCTCTCGCTTCTTCCAAACAAGTTTTCTATCTTCACCTATTTTAAACTCCATTACTGCTCTCCTATATGTTAATAAATACTGGCTACTTGTTCGCTGGCCAGTGCAGCGTCATCAACTCCGACTTCCATGCCGGACGAGACAAGCTCTCGCAACATTTATTCTTTCAACAAACGAATCTTCTCACAAATCGCTATCCGTGTCAAGCCGAAGGAAGCGCACCGTTCTAGATGCGCCTATAATATACTGGTTAGTTTAGCTGCAAAGTGATAGGGGGAAGGATACATATAACTCATGTTGCGCGGATTCTATAGCCGTTGCCTTTTGGCGACTCATTTCACCCTCAGAAACCAATTCCCAAGCTATGTCTACATAAACTCCGCAATTTGCTATGTCTACCGCCATGCCTTTTTCTAGGCTTGATAATGTAGCGCCGCTTTCCAGTTTAGCTATAAAACCATTACAGGCTGAATCAATCTCGTTATAGATTTTTTCAAAGTCTCCGCCGTAGGAATCTTCGTAAACTTCCGCCATTGCGTCAGGAACTTCTAGCCGATGCTGAATAATCTCTTTCTGAATTTTAGAAAGTTTCATATTTATTTCCTCATTAGTTAAAATTGAACATCCATTATGCCTGAAGAAAAATAAAAGTGGTTAAACATTACTAGACTGTAATAAAACAGCGTTTGTTACCATATATCCACAATCCTTGACATTTCAAATTTTCGCTCAGGCCTCTTGAGAGGCTCGCCACACAATTTTCTCTTTTACCCTACCCATAGCATTACTTTACCCAGAAGTCCTTTTAGAAAGCACTGTGTGAGGCTGCTGAAGCGTTCCTACGGGGTTTTCTCACAAAATAGGTACTACCCTACCAGTGCAAGATTTAAATTGCTTAGAAGTCTATAGGATAAGACAAGTTTCTTTACAGCTATCCAGTTGACAGGGGTATTGTTTGTGTGGTAATCTCCGGCAGATCAATTTATTTAGGAGAGGATATGTCTGGCTGGATAACGTTACATCGCCAAATTAAAGACCACTGGGTTTACGATAATCCTGATTATTTTAGGGCGTGGGTAACGCTACTAATGGAAGTTAATTACGATAAGCATAAGACTCTGATTAAAGGCAAGCTGTTAAGTTGTGATCGCGGTGAGAGCCTTTTATCGCAATCAAATTGGGCTTGTAAGTTCGGTAAAAACTGGAATAGGCAGAGGGTAATTCGGTTTTTCAAACTGTTAGAATCTGACGAGATGATTCGCACAAAAAACGAACACGTAACAACACGCCTTATAGTCAATAACTACACCAAATATCAGGGTATAAATAAAGACAACCGAACAGGTGACGATACAGGTGACGATACAGCACACAATACAGCACACGATACACAACTAAACAAGAATAACAATATAACAAAGAAGAGGGCAGGCAAAAAATCATTTAAACCACCTTCAGAAAAAGAAGTTGCAGACTACTGCGAAACTATGAATTATTCTGTTAGCCCTAGTTACTTTATAAATTTTTATTCTGCTAATGGTTGGGTTCAGGGCAAGAACAAACCAGTTAGGGATTGGAAGGCTTGTCTCAGAACTTGGGAGTACAGAAATAAAAAAGATAAACCAGATGATGATTTAGGGGTGTATCTGTGAACCTAGATAATCTAAGGGATATGAGATTGCGTAATGAGAAGCAATTATCTACTGAGTGGTATGATGCACCACACCATGAAGTATCTCAATCTTACTTTGTCTACTTGAGTATATGTGGCTCTCTGCAAGCTGATTTTGGTAATCTATGGATTGAGCCAGAAGGTGACTTCAGGTCTGTGTATGGATTAAGACCGATTATAGTTTACCTTAAAAATCAACAAACTAGGGCTGTTGACGTAATGAAGGAAGTGTGCAATAATCACCCATATCAAGAGACAGCATACTGGTGGTGCCTAAACACTGGATTTACGGGTTGCATATCACCGAATCATAAAGTCGGATATGATATATTTGCAGACGGCAGGCAAGCACAAGTGAGAGAGGCGTTAGCATGAATATAATCGGATTAGATCAAGTTAAGAAGTACATGAGTGCTCCTACTGAGTCGCTACACATCAAACCTGCAAGCACATTCTTGGATAAAGTTCTAGCTAAGATTGAAGGTACAGACGATGACGTTGTAGGTGATAGATTACCTTGGACTAAATCATGGAATCTTTTTCGCGCTAGACCCAAAGAAGTAACCATAATCACTGGTTATAACGGGCATTACAAGTCTATGTTATTGAATTATATAATTTTAGACCTGTTGCGCTTCCGCAAGTGCTTGATTGTATCTCCTGAGATGCCACCAGACGAAACTTTATACAGAATGACCTTGCAAGCTGCGGGTAATGGAGAACCTACACCACAATTCGCAACTAAGTTTGCTAACTGGACAGATAACAGATTGTGGCTGTATGAACAGACGGACTCGATGAAAACCGATGTCCTTAAGGCTGTCATACGATTCGCTTCTACCGAGCTAAATGTTCGTCACATAGTTGTGGATTCTTTAATGATGTGTGGTACTGATGGCGGTGATTCTCACGGCTCACTCAAGCAAGAGAAAGAATTTGTCAGAGATTTAACCTCTCTGGCTAAAGACCACAACATACATATCTGGTTGGTAGCTCATGCCAGAAAAGCTGGCGAGAGGGACGAAAGAAAGCCACCAGGGAAGCAAGACGTTTCAGGAAGCGGTCACATAACTAACCTCGCATCAAACGTATTTAGCTGTTGGCATAATGTTGTACGCAAGGAGAAGTTAGAGAACCTTGAGTTGAGCAACGAGGAAATTAAGAAGATTGAGGCTGCACCAGAGTTCCTGCTTACCTGTTGTAAACAGCGTAATGGCGCTTGGCAAGGGAAGGTAGCATTTTGGATGAACAGTGGGTTGCAGTTTGTAGAGAATTATGGTGATCGAGCAACGATTAGGGAATATTAGGTAATGAGTAATTCTAAGCAATACCTATGGTCACAACTAACCCCAATTGAGAAGAAATTTATTAAATCAGTTGTTGACAATGGCTTTCGGGTCAATACAATAAGGCTTTACAGGAAAACAACAGAAGAGATAATAATATGGAATCTATAAAAAATAAAACATCAATAGTTGATACGCCACCACCATGCGATACTTGCACATTGTGGGATACTTGCGAGAAGTTTGAACTCGCTTGTAAGCCCTTCGTTTTATATGTTATAAGAGGTGGAAAGCCACAAGGAGAACGTAAACCAGAAAAAGACTACTTCAACATGATTTATCATCCTGATATTTTTAAAAACTCACGTAAAAACAAAAGAATAGAAATGAAAAAAGCACGTAGGAATGAGTCGCTAGATGACGCTGCTAATGAGCGTGAATTAAACAGATTTGCTAAGTGGATGAGCGGCAAGCTATGAGTCTGAGAAAATTTATGATTGAAGGTCAGTGGATTACTAGCAAAATGGTGATAAATAAAATCAATTGCACTCCTGCTACAGCAATGGCTAGGATATACAACAGCACAACACTAGCTGAAGTATTTAGGCCGCTACAGAAAAGGAACATAGTCTACAGAATCTCAGACGGTAGAGAGATTACAACTAAAGACATAGTTAAGGCTAACCCCAATATAAGTATGCAGCTTGCTTACCATCGAATCAACACGCTAAACGATTGGGATGATATAATATCTGACCCTGATAAGCAAGGCGGAGGCGCAAGGAGAGACAAGAACAAGGCCGATGTTGTTGATAAACCAAGATTATTTGTAGATTTAAATTTTAAAAAAAACCCTCTGGACTATCTTCCTAGACCTGTTAACTTAGGCAACGAACTGGGTGATTAGTGAGGGTTCTTGTAATTGACTCGCATAAGTCGAGCAACAATAAGCCAGCACAGAATATGCACTGGACTAATGCTAAGATAATATCTGATGCTATGGGCGGGGACTTAATATGGTCGTACCCAACAGTAAACGATCATATAAAATCGGATTATGATGTTATTATTTTCGTTCACGCAAGCCATTACGCATACACCGATTACAAGTGGTTAGAGCAAAGCCCGAATGCTAAGTTATTCTATGTGACGAATGAATACAACTTAGGCGAACCAAGAACAGCTTGGATGGCAGCGAAGCAAGCCGGACGCAAATACACGGTGGTCGCTAACCATCCGCAGAAGATCAGCAAGGTTGTCGGCAAATATGTTGATGATTGGATTCAGGTTAATTTAAACTCTCTTGTGTATAATCCTGTTGATACCGATGTCAAGGTAGACAAGCAACAAACCAGCATGTTCGGCTCAGATAATAGATTTGGCGGTGTTGTTTATTATGGGTCGTTCAGGAAAGGCAGGGTTGATTACTTCAAGAAGTACCTACAAAACAATATTACGCTATCAACACACCACAGCAACCATTCTAAATTTGCCGACTTGGGTTTGTCGCCTAACTTTGTTCCTAGAATAGATTGGTTTTCTGGTGGTTTGTCTGATTACGATTCTAGCCTATACATTGAGGACGCAATTACACACGAACACTACAATCATTTGGCTAACAGGTTTTATGAGAGTTTGAATTACGATTGCTGCCCGTTGTTTGATAAAAGCTGCATGAACACGATAGAAAAAAGCGGGTACGATATAACAGGCGATTATGTTGTATCCTCAAATAGTGAATTGGTTGATAGGTCGGGGATAGATATACCCAAACACTGGCGCACACAAGCAAAAACAGAGAGGCAATCAGTAATATCTAAGTTGGTTGATATTTTCAGTGGCTAAAAACTGCCGAGATTGCGGAATTAAAAACCACAATCCATTAATGCCTAGGTGTTATGATTGCTCAATATCCTACATGCAAACAAATGAGTTTAAGCAGAAAAAAGCTAAACTCAAAGCTAAGGCAAATGAAAGAGCGGCGAAGCGCGAGAGAGCAAAGCAACGACAAGCAAAAGAGGACGTAAAGCCAAAAAATGTATGGTTAAAGGAAGTTGAAGCTGCATGTAATCGGTATGTTAGGCTATTAGATCACGACAAACCTTGTATAAGCTGCCAGAGACACCATAAGGGCCAGTATCATGCCGGACATTACCGCGCAGTTGGCGCATGTAGCCAGTTAAGGTACGAGGTCGGGTTGACAGGAAACCCAAGAAATATATATAAACAGTGTTCGGCGTGTAATAATTATTTAGGTGGTAATTATATAGAATATCGGATTAATTTGGTAAAAATGGGCGTAGATGTTGAGTGGCTTGAGCGTAAAGATCACCCTATACCCCATTGGACTATACCAGAGTTAAAAGAGATGAAAAAACAATTCAACAAATTAGCTAATGAATTACAACGTAAAATAGATAAAGGGGAGCTATGAAAAGGGAAAACCTATCAATTCTTGTGGAGTCTGCGCTCGATATGGGTAAGGACTCACACGGAGGCAATATAAGTGCTGAAAGCATGACTTGGGAGAACATGGCGGGAGTTTTGTCAAAGTTATCACCACAATCTAGCAGTTATGCCAGAATTAAATACCTGCTAGAGTACCGTTTAATAGACGTTCTGAGCCGTTCTTTGTATAAGCAAGGGGTAGGCATTACTAACCGATTTAAACGCCGTGTACACCCTCATAAACTCGTAAAAACAGCACTATTGGAGTCGATAAGGGATAATATATGTAAGGATTGTGATGGGGTAGGCTCAATCAGATTGAAATCGTGTATGACTTGCGAGGGGTACGGCAGAAAAGGCTGGACTAATAGGAAACGTGCAAAGCTGTTAGGGGTTAGCTCAAGTAATTGGAATCGAGACTATTCGCCCATGTATACCGAAGCATTGCACATATTCTATAAATTTGAAGATCAACTGGGTACTGCGCTATATTTATCAAAAAATTAATTCAATTGTTATAGAAAAGTCTTGACGGTGAACTATTGCTCTGTATAATCCCTAACTGAAGGATTGAAACCAGTTTACAGGCGATCAGAATTTGTCAATAAAATACGGGTCTAGCACAGACCAGAGCCAAACGGCAATATAAATAAAATTCTATCGCCTACTTTAAAATTACCCGCCATGCTAAAACATAAGCGGGTATTTTTTTAACTATCTTTTTCTAGTTCTTGAATCATAACTTCGGTTTCGTTAGCAGTCTCTTGCAGCGAATCGCGGTAAATATTAAGCTCCCTAACCGTTTCAAAACCTATCACTGAAGATATACCTTTATCTTGGGCTTGAGTGTATCCTATACACCTTATAAGATTGTCCACTTGTTTAGCCTTAATAACTATATTACCAAGACGAACCGAAAGCGCGTTTTTATATTCTTCTGAACTTATATCGTAAGGCATTTTATTAACTCCTAATTATTAGACGCTACTAGAGCGCACGTTATAGATAAAAGGATAATTCCTTCTGGTATACTTGCGTAATCATCACGCAAAAACACCCAAGCACTAAAAGTTAGTGAGATTATCAAAGCTAAATTGGTTATATTCATTATTGCTTGCCCTCAGTTGGTAGTTATTAGATAAAACCTAACACACGGCCTAACGTGCGCTAGAGTTTAGCGTATAACTAGATAGCCCATAAAACCTTAAATGTTTTTCTACCTTCTTTCAGGTAACGGCAATCTGTTATTTGTGAGTGACTTTCACCCATTGGTTTTTTACCCCAATCTAACGGAACTAAGCCGAACTGTTTGAAATGTCGAACTAAGGTCATTACATTAGAATATGTATTTCCTTTAGTTGTAGTTTTAAAACCTACCTCATTTTCTCCGTACATGGCTGCGGACAATTCAACATTCCAGCCAATTTGAGAATCAGTCCAGCGTACTAATATCTTGCCAGCTTCTTTGTCACCATGCATCACTACGGCTGCGGAAACCGATTGCTTACTCAAGCTATTAATCTTATCTATAAAATGCTTCATTTATTCACCTATATTTAATTGATTAATTGATTTAACAAAACCATTATAAACACAGCTAAATAATTTAAACAAGCTCCGTTTGAAAGTTTTCGTTTATTGTAATATCTGGCCGACCTTTGGCGCGGTAATCAATCGACGCTAATAAGCAGTTAGTATTGGCTTCTAGGATTGTTTCACCGTAACCGAAAACACGCGGTATGCCATTTTGATCGAATCCAATTGATTTATATTCATTCATTGTCTTTACTCGATTGATTAAGGAATAACCATTTTACCAGAATGGCAGATAATTACCATTACCATTAGTTAATGAAGGAACAATCATGAGCCTATACAATAGAATAAAGTATTGGATGCTAGGTTTATATTATAAGCGAAGCGAACTACAATACGCGCATAGTGGCGAATACTTAACGGGTTTTTATGTTAGGAATAACCAAGTTTATATTGACAGCATAGAATACTACCCAATCACTGAACACAGCGAAAGAATACACTAGACAATAAAAAAGCCCCCGAAGGGGCTTGTAAGGGGAAACATCGTTCTAGATGCGCCCCGTTGTAATGACTATATTTCTGGGTTAGATAAAAGGGCCTTAGCGGCCTCGCGTAATGCTTCGCGTGATTTCTGACATCGGCTAAAATCTCGCGAACTTCTTGATGCTTTGCTTTCCGCCTCCCACTTTATTTTCCGTAGCCGATTTAGCTCGCGTCCCGATTTTGCGAGTTCAGCATCTAGGTAGGCGATAATCGCCGCTTCGTCTTGTTTGTTGATCATGTTTCTTGTCCTCTGTTGTTGATTGAATAGTAAGTACAAGGGGAGACACTGTTGCCAGTGCGCCCCGTCGTAATGACTAACTTGTTATAGATCGCATGCTCTACTCCAATAGCAATCCAGTGTGTGAGTTAATTCCTTTTCTTGATCCTGAAATTCCTCCTTTACCGTTTCAAGCCATTTAGCAGCGCGATGTGTACTACCCAACGCTGATCCGTTTCCCAATATATCTTCAAGTATTTCGATAATTTTCAGATTGCAATTGATATTACCCTGCAATTTGTCCGCCCGATTTTCAAGTTCTGATTTGTTCATTGTGTTCCTCGTGTAGTTGTTAATTTAATAGTAAGTACAAGATAGATCACTATACACGAAAACAAGCTAGTTATCATTAACTTTTGGTAATTGACATTATAAACTCTATACCTTAGCATCCCTATCTCATTAACTAGATAGAGATATAAATATGTCAATTATAGCAATTAATGGTAAATCAACAGTTATTGAAAGTGAAATAGACTTAACGCCTAGCTGGGAATCTACCGCCAAAATGTTGCTGGCAATTTTGGAAGGTGGTGAAACTTTAGAGTCATCACAATGGGCTAAAAGTGAAGTTGTTAGAATGGGCAAGATTATAGACAAGCTGAAAGCATAACAAATAACTAAACACCAATTACAAGCGCTTTTAATCGAGCGCTTTTTTATTGCCTAAAATAAACACAGCACACGCTGTAATCTCCCACAATGGCCACCACAAGGTTTAAATAATACCCTAGTGCTAGTATGCCTATTTAAATTGCTCCCAATAGCGGGGCTTGTGGATAGCTTAAAATCGATTTGTATATACTTTAGACAATAAAAAAGCCCCCGAAGAGGCTTGTGTGGTGCTAGGTTGGATTTATAAATAGATTCTAAACAGTACCCTTATTGTCAAACTTAATCCCCAAGATATGGTCAACAGCTTTTTGTGCTTGCTGACCAGCCTTGACTGCTAGGGTCACATCATCCTTTAGGGCTTTTATCCATCCGCGAATGTAGGCCAAAGAGTTACCGCGAGTGTCATCGTTATCTATACCGCAATGCTGGCATAAGATTGATGCGCCAAGTTCGGCAATTAGTTCTTCCTTAGAATACTCGTGCGAGCCGAAACGATTTAATTCA
>TARA_R110000787_G_scaffold52534_17_pt1 | contig 16552 bp, 13 predicted proteins | sample TARA_R110000787 | Tara Oceans TARA_R110000787 (sample SAMEA4397920) | marine metagenome | biome: Polar Biome; feature: [DCM] deep chlorophyll maximum layer (ENVO:01000326); material: water (ENVO:00002006), including particulate matter (ENVO:01000060) such as... | depth 35 m
GCGGGCGACCACGCTTTCGATTTCATGGTCGTTGATGGCGGGGATGATCGGCGACATGTTGGCCGACACGGTAATGCCCGCCTGCGCCAGTTGCGCGATCGCCTCCAGCCGCCTTTCCGGGTGAGGTGCGCGCGGTTCCAGCGTGCGGGCAACCTTGGGGTCGAGCGTGGTGACCGAAATCATGACCGCCACCAGATTGTCGCTGGCCAGATCCGCCAGCAGATCGATATCGCGCAGGATGCGGTCGGATTTGGTCGTGATGAAGGTCGGATGCCGCGTTTCGACCAGCACCTCCAGGACTTGCCGCGTGATCCGCCAGTTCTTTTCGATCGGTTGATAGGGATCGGTATTGGTGCCCATCGCGATCGGCGCGACGCTGTAATTTTTCCGCGCTAGTTCGGTGCGCAGCAGGGCGGCGGCGTCGGGCTTGGCGAAGAGCTTGGTTTCGAAATCCAGCCCCGGCGACAGGTCATGATAGGCGTGGCTTGGCCGCGCGTAACAATAGATGCAGCCATGTTCGCAGCCGCGATAGGCATTGATCGACCGGTCGAAACCGATGTCGGGTGAAGCATTGCGGGTGATGATGGTGCGTGGTCGTTCGACCGCGACTTCGGTGCGGAGTCGCGGGAGCGCGCCTTCCAGCATCGCCAGGTCGAGCCAGTCGCCGTCGACTGCCCGCTGTGGGAGGTTGAAGCGAGCACTTTCGCCGTTAACGGTCGCGCCTCTGCCCTTTTCGATGGTCATGACCAAGACTAGAACAAATAAGGAACGTTGACAATATCCTCGACTGAGACTTCGTTCATGCGGGGCACTGGCGTCGCATCGGCTGCGCCTCTATAGCTGATGCATGGCATCAACCCAAAAGCACAAGACACCGGACAAGGTCCGCCCCGCAGGTTTCCCGACGCGCGACCAGGTGATGGATTTCATCACCACATCGGACCAGCCCGCGGGCAAGCGGGAGATCGCCAAAGCCTTCGGCCTCAAGGGTCAGGAGAAGATCGCGCTCAAGGCGCTGCTCAAAGATATGGCCGACGAAGGGCTGATCGATCTTGGCCCGGCACGCGCCTTTCACAAGCTGGGCGGGGTGCCCAAGGTGACGGTGCTGCGGATCATCGATGTCGATGACACGACGCTGATCGCGACGCCCGAACGGTGGGAGGCGGAAGGCCAGCCCGCGCCGCGGCTGCGGATCGTGGAGCGTGGAAAGCGTGGCGCGCTGACGATCGGCGATCGCATCCTGGCGCGGACCGAGGAAGCCGGGCGCGGCTGGGTTGCGCATCCGATGAAGAAGCTCGCCAAGGCGACCGAGATGCTGCTGGGCGTAGTTGAGGAGATGGCCGACGGCAAATTATGGCTGCGCCCGGTGGACAAGCGCATCCGCAAGGATACGCCGATCAGCGACGCGGGCAACGCCAAGAAGGGCGACCTCGTTCTGGCCGAGCCATCCGGCCGCCCGCCACGCATTTCGGCGCGGGTGACCGACATATTGGGCGACCCCTTCGCCCCGCGCAGCTTCAGTCTGATCGCCATTCACAAACATGGCATTCCCCATGTCTTTCCCGAGGCAACCGAGGAGGAGGCGCTGGTCGCCGCCGCCCTGTCGCTGCATGAGGAGAAGCGCGAGGACTTACGGCACCTGCCGATCGTCGCGATCGATCCGGTGGATGCGCGCGACCATGACGATGCCGTGTGGGCGGAAGCGGACAGCGACCCGGACAATAGTGGCGGGTTTCGCGCGATCGTCGCTATTGCTGATGTCAGCTACTATGTACGCCCCGGCAGTGCGCTCGATCGCGAGGCGCGCAAGCGGGGAAATAGCGTTTATTTTCCAGACCTTGTCGTGCCGATGCTGCCGCATCAGCTATCTTCGGACATGTGTTCGCTTCGGGCCGGACAGGACCGGGCGGCGATGGCCTGTCACCTGACGATCAATGCGCAGGGAAAGGTGACGGCCTGGCGCTTCACCCGCGCGGTGATCCGCGTCGCGTCGGTTATGGCCTATGAGGATGCGCAGGCGGCGATCGACGGGACGGGCGAGCATGCATTGCTGGAAACGGCGCTCAAGCCGCTTTGGGCTTGCTGGGCGTTGTTGCACAAGGCGCGGCTGGCGCGCGAGCCGCTGGCGCTCGACCTGCCCGAACGGCGGGTGGTGCTGGACGAATGGGGCAAGATCGTCAGCGTCGCTGTCCGTGAACGGCTCGATGCGCATATGCTGATCGAGGATTATATGATCGCCGCCAATGTCGCGGCGGCCAAGGCGCTGGAAGCAAAAAAGGCACCGGTCATGTACCGCGTCCATGAACCGCCAAGCCGCGACAAGCTGGTAGCGCTCAAGGAATATCTCGCCACCTTCGACATTGAGTTCGCGCTGGGGCAGGTGATCCGGCCCGCGACCTTCAACCATCTGATCAGACGGGTGGGGGAGGTTGAGGCGAAGCCGCAGATCATGGAACAGATATTACGCAGCCAGACCCAGGCCTATTACAGCCCGCAGAATATGGGGCATTTCGGGCTGGCGCTCGGTTCTTACGGTCATTTCACCTCGCCGATCCGCCGCTATGCCGACCTTTTGGTCCATCGCGCGCTGGTGGGGGCGTATGGTCTGGAACTGCCTGCGCCCAAAGGCGGGATCATTCCCGACCGATCCTCGCTGAGCCAGGAGGATTATGAGAATATGGGCAAGGTCGGCGAGATGATTTCGGGCCATGAACGGCGCGCGATGGAGGCGGAGCGCGATACGGTCGATCGCTATGTCGCCGCCTTCCTGGCCGCTCATGTCGGCGAACTGGTCAAGGCGCGGATTACCGGGGTCCAGAATTTCGGCTTCTTCGCGACCGTCGATGGCCTCGGCGGTGACGGGTTGGTGCCGGTATCGACCATGGGAGCCGAACGCTTCTTCTATGACGAGGCGGGTAAGGCGTTGGAAGGCGTCGAGAGCGGCGATCGCTATACGGTCGGTCAGCGGCTGGAACTGCGGCTGGCCGAAGCGGACCCGATCAATGGATCGCTACGCTTCGAACTACCCGATCACCCCGCGCCGCGCGGCGGGCCGATGAAGCGGGGCCGGACCAGGCCGGGCAGCCATCGGGGACGGCCGATCAACATCCGGCATGTCGGTGCCAAGCGGGGCAGGCATAAACGGTAGGGGGCATATCAACACCTCCCTACCGTTCATGCGCTGAAGGCCATCCATTCTGGACCTAAGCCGCTTAAGCCTGCGGTTCCGCCTTGGTGGACGCTAGGGCTTATTTGTCCAATGCATATTGTACGGTCAGCGTGACCGACGCGCTGACCTGACCGGGCTCGACCGGCGTAGTCGCGACCGAATCCGCCTTGAAACGCGCGCTTTGCAGCATTGGCATTGGCGGCTGGCCACCGCTGTTGTTTTCGCTGATCGAAATCAGCCGCGCGGTGCGGAAACCCGCCGCCTGGGCGTAGAAATCGGCCTGCGCCTTGGCGCTCTTGAGGGCCTGGCCGCGTGCCTGGGCCAGCATTGGCGTGGGATCGTCGATCGCGAAGCTGGGACCGTTGATGTTCGTCGCGCCGGCCGCGACCATCGCGTCGAGCAGCGTACCGACCTTCTTTACGTCGCGCAGCTTGACGGTGAGGTTGTTCGACGCTTCATAGCCCAGAAAGCGCGGGCCAGTGGGTTCGCCGTCGCGCTGATTATAGTCATATTGCGCATTCAGGTTGATGCCGCTGGTCTGAATGTCCTTCTTGGCGATACCTGCACGAGCGAGCGCGGCAATCAGCTTTTCGGTCTTGGCGGCATTGTCCTGCATCGCGGCCTGCGCGGTCTGGGCACGGGTCTGGACGCCCGTGCCTACGGTCGCGATGTCGGGCGATCCTGCCACGCTTTCGGTGACGTTGAGCGTTACGACCGGTGCGGTTTCAGCGATGGTCACGCTGGTCTGGGCAGCCGCGATGGCGGGCAGGGCGGCGCTGGCCAAAGCCAGAAGGACGAGGGCAGATTTCATAAAGGGTAAGGCTCCAATAGGGATGCAGGTCTTTTGTATCGGCTGCGATGAACGGACGCTGACATGCGTTGAAAGCCGTGGGACAGCTTCCGGTTCCTTCGCGCTTGCCCCTTGGCACCCTAAGGCCTAGCTGCATGGCCATGGCAGCACCTATTCTTTCCTATGAAAATCTCGGCCTCTCGCAGGGCACCCACTGGTTGTTCGAGGCGATCGACATTCATGTCGGCCAACGCGACCGGCTGGCGCTGATCGGGCGTAACGGCGCGGGCAAGACGACCTTGCTGAAACTCGTCGCCGGGCTGATCGAGCCGGACAAGGGCACACGCTCGGTGCAGCCGGGCGCGCGGGTCATCATGCTGGAGCAGGATCCCGACGTAACGCCCTTTGCGACGCTGCATGATTTCGCGCTGGCGGGCGAGTTCGCGCCTGCCCCGCATGAAGTGGAGGCGATTGCCGACCAGCTCGGCATCGACCTGTCGCGCGAAGCGAAGACCGCGAGTGGCGGCGAACGTCGCCGCGCCGCGATTGCCCGTGCGCTGGCGAGCGACCCGGACCTGCTTTTACTGGACGAGCCGACCAACCATTTGGATATCGCCGCGATCGACTGGCTGGAAAATTGGCTGGCGCGCTATAATGGCGCGTTCGTCGTCATCAGCCATGACCGCGCCTTCCTGACCCGGCTCACGCGTCAGACGCTGTGGCTCGACCGGGGTGTCATGCGCCGCAGCGAAATCGGTTTCGGCGGCTTCGAACAATGGATGGAAGCGGTCTATGCCGAAGAGGCGCGGGCGGCAGAGAAGCTGGACGCCAAGCTGAAGATCGAGGCGCACTGGCTGGAACGGGGCGTGACCGCGCGGCGCAAGCGCAACCAGGGGCGGCTCGCCAAATTGTGGGAAATGCGCGAAACCCGCGCCGCGATGCAGGGACCGCAGGGCACTGCCAAGATCGCCGTGGCAAGCGACGACAGCAAGACCAAGAGCGTCATCAAGGCCGAGCATGTCACCAAGATGTTCGGTGACCGGATGATCATCGAAGACTTTACCCTGCGCATCCAGCGCGGCGACCGGATCGGCATTGTCGGCGGCAACGGGGCGGGCAAATCGACGCTTCTCAAGCTGCTGACCGGCGAACTTGCGCCTGACAGCGGCAGCGTGACGCTGGCCCAGACGCTCGACATGATCTTCATCGACCAGCAGCGCAGCCTGATGCAGGGTGACAAGACGGTGCGCGACGTGCTGGCCGAAGGGGGCGACTGGATCGACGTGCGGGGTGTGCGAAAGCATGTCCATGGCTATCTCAAGGACTTTCTGTTCGACCCCTCGCTGGCCGAGGCGAAGGTAGCGACCCTGTCCGGCGGCGAGCGCTCGCGCCTGTTGTTCGCGCGCGAATTTGCCCGCGAATCGAACCTGCTGGTGCTGGATGAGCCGACCAACGATCTCGATCTCGAAACGCTCGACCTGTTGCAGGAAGTGATCGCGGATTATGACGGCACGGTCCTGATCGTCAGCCATGACCGCGACTTTCTCGACCGCACGGTGACGCTCACGCTGGGGCTCGACGGCACCGGCGTCGTCGATGTGATCGTCGGCGGCTATGCCGACTGGATCGCCAAGCGCGACCCGCGCAAGGCCGCCAAGGCCGAGAAGAAAGCCGCCGCCGCACCCGCGCCGCCTAAGCCTGTCTCCGCCAAGCTGACCTATAAGGACCAGCGCGACCTGGAACTGTTGCCCAAACGGGTCGAGGAACTGGAAGCGGCCATCGCCCGCGACGAAGAGGCGCTGGCCGACCCCGCGCTCTACACCCGCGATCCCAAGAAATTCGCCGCGCTGACCGGCGCGATCGACAAGGCGAAGGCGGAGAAAGAGGCGGCGGAAATGCGCTGGCTGGAATTGGCGGAAAAGGCCGAAGGGTTGGCGGGGTAAGCCACCTACTTCCGTTCGATTCGAGCGCAGCCGAGAACCCATCGTGCAAACGCTTCTCGACTCCGCTCGAAGCGAACGGCAGTGATGGGACTGGATCGTAACAGGGACGGACCGATGAACGCACAGACCGACATGGCAATCGACCAGCCCCACCACGCGGTCCATTATGTCAACCGCGTTGGTTGGCTGCGCGCTACCGTGCTGGGGGCCAATGACGGGATCGTGTCCACCGCCAGCCTGATGACCGGCATCGCCGCGTCGGGTGCGAGCAGCCAGACGATATTGCTGACAGGCGTCGCCGCTTTGGTCGCAGGGGCCATGTCGATGGCGGCGGGCGAATATGTGTCGGTCAGCGCGCAGTCCGATACCGAGCGCGCGGACCTTGCCAAGGAGCGTAACGCGCTCGCCACCCAGCCGCATGCCGAATGGGTGGAATTGCGCGACATCTATGTCGAACGCGGGCTGACCGCCGATCTCGCAGGGCAGGTCGCGGAGCAGTTGATGGCGACCGATGCGCTTGGCGCGCATGCCCGCGACGAACTGGGCATTTCGGACATGGCGACCGCGCGCCCGGTGCAGGCGGCGCTGGCCTCGGCCGCCAGTTTTGCTGTCGGGGCCACGCCGCCGGTGCTGGTCGCGGCGATCGTCCCTGCGAGCAGCGCGATGGTGGCGATCGTTGGCCTGTGCCTCGTCTGCCTTGCCCTGCTGGGCTATGTCGGTGCGCGGCTGGGCGGGGCGAGGCCGCTGCGGTCCATCCTGCGCACCCTGTTATGGGGCGCATTGGCGATGGCGATCACGGCGGCGGTAGGACATCTTTTCGGCGCGACCATATGATGGCAAGGTCCGCGCCCACACGAGGAGACGAAGCATGACCGACATTCAGCAGATTCCGCTCAAGACGATCAAGGGTGCCGACACCAGCCTCGCCGATTATGCGGGCAAGGTGGTTCTGGCGGTCAATGTCGCGTCCAAATGTGGTCTGACCCCGCAATATGAGGGGCTGGAGCAGCTCTATGCGGCCTATAAGGACAAGGGGCTGGTGGTCGCGGGCTTCCCCGCCAATGATTTCGGCGCGCAGGAGCCGGGCAGCAATGACGAGATCGCGACCTTCTGCACCACCAATTTCGGTGTCGATTTCCCCATGTTCGAAAAGATCGTGGTGACCGGCCCGGACAAGCATCCGCTCTATGCCGCCCTGACCAGCGCGATGCCGGACGCGCAGGGAGAAGGCGATGCCTTCCGCGAAAAGCTCAAAGGCTATGGCATGACCCCCAATCCGGTGCCGGAAGTGCTGTGGAATTTCGAGAAATTCCTGATCGCCAAGGATGGCAGCGTTGCCGCCCGATTTGCGCCGACCACCGCGCCCGATGATACGGCGCTGGTCGCGGCGATCGAAGCGGAACTCGCCAAGTGATGCGGGCAGGCCTGATCGCGGGTGCGCTGCTGCTGGCGGGCATGCCCGCCATGGCGGCGCTGTCGCCCGCCGAACGCGCCATGACGCAAAACGTCGAGGCGGGCTATGAACCCGCGATCGGCCTGCTCGAAACCCTGGTGAACCAGAATAGCGGATCGATGAATTTCGCGGGCGTGAAGGCGGTGGCTGACATGCTGCGCCCGCAGTTCGAGGCGCTGGGCTTTACCGTGACATGGCAACCGATGGACGCCGCCAAGCGCGCCGGGCATCTGATCGCGGTGCATAAGGGCCGCGCCGGGACCACCAAGATGCTGCTCATCGGCCATCTCGACACGGTGTTCGAACCCGACTCGCCCTTCCAGACATTCGAGCGCAAAGGCGATCTGGCCAAGGGACCGGGCGTGGCGGACGACAAGGGCGGCGTCGTCACGATGCTGTTGGCGTTGAAGGCGATGCAAGCGGCTGGCACGCTCAAAAATGCCAATATCGAAGTCGTGCTGACCGGCGACGAGGAAGATGCGGGCGAGCCCATCAGCATCGCGCGCGCGGACCTGATCCAGGCGGGCAAGCGCGCCGACGTGGCGCTCGATTTCGAAGGGCTGAGCCAGGAGAATGGCAAGGATATGGGAGCGATCGCGCGGCGATCCTCCAATAGCTGGACGCTGACCGCGACCGGCAAGTCGGGGCATAGTTCGGGCATCTTCTCCGCCAGTGCGGGCGATGGCGCGGTCTATGAACTGGCGCGGATCATCGTCGCGTTCCGCAAGGAACTGCCCGAACCCAATCTGACCCTCAATGTCGGCCTGATCGGCGGCGGGCAGAGCGCGGACGTGGACAAGGACGGGGTGCGGATCGCGGTGACCGGCAAGACCAACATCATCCCGCCCATCGCTGTAGCCAAGGGCGATTTTCGCACACTGAGCGAAGAGCAGACCGCCCGCGTGCGGGATAAAATGCAGGCGATCGTCGGGGCAGGGCATCTGCCCGGCACATCGGCCAGCATCGCCTTCGACATGGGCTATCCCTCCATGGCCCCGACGGCGGGCAACCGGGCGTTGCTGGCCAAGCTCAACGGCGTCAACGCCGATCTGGGGCTGGCGACGATGCCCGAACTCGATCCGCTCAAGCGCGGTGCGGGAGATATCAGCTTCGTTTCGCAGGATGTGGACGGCCTGATCGGTCTCGGCGTCACATCGACCGGCGACCATAGCCCAGCGGAACAGGCCGACCTGTCGAGCATGAAACGCCAGGCGAAGCGCGCCGCCATCCTGATGAGCCGCCTCGCCGAAGAGAAGGGACGGAAATAGACCTTTCCGTTAATTTGCATACTTCCCAACGTCATGCTCGGGGGTGGCGAATAAGGGGGCACTTGTGATTTTTTTCTTCCGTTGCCGCGGGCAGGCGGAGAATAGGTCCGGCTATTTCATGGCATGGTGCGGTAGCATGCGCCCCTTGATCCCCCGCCGCCCCGCGCCTAGACCTGCGGGATGACCCATGCCCCCTATCCGGCGCTGCGCTTGCGCCGCACTCGTGCCTCGGCTTGGAGCCGGGCGATGTTTGCCGAAAACCGGTTGTCGCCCGCCGACCTGATCTGGCCGCTGTTCGTGACCGAGGGGCGGCAGGTCGAAGAGCCGATCGCTGCGCTGCCCGGCGTGTCGCGCTGGTCGGTGGATGGCATTGTCGACCGCGCCCGCGAAGCGCGCGATGCGGGCATCCCCTGCCTCGCGCTGTTCCCCAACACCCAGATCGACCGGCGGAGCGACGATGGGGCTGAAGCGCTTAATCCCGATAATCTGATGTGCCGCGCCATCCGCGCGATCAAGGACGCGGTGCCCGACATTGGCATCCTGACCGACGTGGCGCTCGATCCCTATACTGCCCATGGCCAGGACGGGCTGCTGGACGAGGAAGGTTATGTCGTCAACGATGCCACCGTCGATGTGCTGATCGGCCAGTCGCTCAACCAGGCGGCGGCGGGTGCGGACATCATCGCGCCCAGCGACATGATGGATGGCCGGGTCGGCGCGATCCGCGAGGCGTTGGAGGAAACCGGCCACGCCAATGTCCAAATCATGGCCTATGCCGCGAAATATGCGAGCGCCTTTTACGGCCCCTTCCGCGACGCGGTGGGGTCGCGCGGGCTGCTGAAAGGCGACAAGAAAAATTACCAGATGGACCCGGCCAATAGCGAGGAAGCGCTGCGCGAAGTGGCGCTCGACCTAGCCGAAGGGGCGGACAGCGTGATGATCAAGCCTGGCCTGCCCTATCTCGACATCGTGGTTCGTGTGAAGGAACGGTTCGAAGTGCCGGTGTTCGCCTACCAGGTGTCGGGCGAATATGCGATGATCGAACATGCCGCCGCCGCCGGTGCGGGGGACCGCGACGCGCTGATCCTCGAAACGCTGATGGCGTTCAAGCGGGCAGGCTGTTCGGGCGTGTTGACCTATCATGCGCTGCACGCCGCGCGTCTGCTGGGCGCGTAAGATGCGCGACTATCCCGATGTTTCCATCATCCCGTTCAACGGCAAGGCTCCGTTGATCCACCCCAGCGCCTTCATTGCGCCCGGATGCCGCATCATCGGTGATGTCGAAATCGGCGAGGATGCCAGCATCTGGTATAATTGCGTCATTCGCGCCGATGTGAACCGAATTCGGATCGGTGCGCGCAGCAATGTGCAGGACGGCACGGTGATCCATTGCGACAGCCCCGGCGATGGCATTAGCCGCCCGACCGAAGGCTGGCCGACGATCATCGGAGAGGATGTGCTTATCGGCCATATGGCGATGGTCCATGGCTGCACCTTGCAGGACCGGTCCTTCGTCGGGCTGGGCGCGATCGTCATGGATGGGTGCGTTGTCGAAAGCGACGGGATGCTGGCGGCGGGTGCATTGCTCTCGCCGGGCAAGACGGTGCCCCATCGCCAGCTTTGGGCGGGGCGTCCCGCCAAATATATGCGCGAGCTATCGGATGATGCGCTGGTCCAACTGCGCAGTGGTGCCAATCGTTATGTCCACTATGCCAAGGCGCATAAGGGCGCCGTGAAGGACGCGCTGGACTAAACGTCGATCAGGGCCGCGCGAGGCGGCCCTTCATCGCGTCGATCCGGTCATTCTGGCCATCCACCATTGCCAGCGTAGCGGCGCGGGCCGTGTCGATTTCCGCGAGGCCGCCCCGTTCCCGGCCGTCGGCAATGGCATTGCTGCGCTGGACATAGAGGGTGTCGAGGCTGGCGAGCGCCGACACGCTGTCGTTGCGCGCCGCTTCGAGCGCACTGATCGCAACTTGTGCCGAGACCCATGCGTCGCTCGATACGGCCGCGCCCGATGCCGCTGTCGCCGCCCGATCAGCCCGCACAAAGGCGTCGTCGAACGCGCTGCGCCCCTTGTCCGCCTGCGCCACATAGCGCGCGATTTCCGCCGTCAGCGGCACATCGGCCGCAATCGGGGCCGGGGGCGGCATGATTTCCGCTATCGGCGCGCCCTCCACGGCCCGCTTGGCAAGCGAGGGGTAGGCCTGCTGCGATCCAGTGCAACCGGATAGCAGCAGGGCAAGCGTGGCAAGAAGGCGGCGCGGATTCATGGCGTCCATCTAGGCAGGTGGGCGCGCGGGCGCAATGGCGTCAGCGTGGCAGCGCAGCGGCTTCTTTGGTCAAAGCCTCGATCTTCGCCGCATCGACCGGCCCCTTTGGCACGATCCAGCTGCCGCCGACGCATTTGATGAAGGGCTGGGCCAGCCATTCGGGCGCGGATTTGGCGGTGATACCGCCAGTGGGGCAGAAGCGGGCGGTGTGCAGCGGCGCGGCGAGGGCCTTGAGCGCGGGCAGTCCGCCCGATGTTTCGGCAGGGAAGAATTTGAAGTGGGTCAGGCCCATGTCCATGCCGCGCATGATATCGCCCGCCGTTGCCGTGCCGGGCAGGAACGGAATCTTTGCCGCGATCGCGGCCTTGCCCAAGGGCTTGGTAAGGCCGGGGCTGACGATGAAGCGCGCGCCTGCTTCCATGGCGGCATCGAGATCGGCGGGGTTCAGCACCGTGCCCGCGCCAACGACGGCGCCCTCGACCTTGCTCATTTCGCGGATCACATCCAGCGCGGCGGGGGTGCGCAGCGTCACTTCCAGCGCGGGCAATCCGCCCGCCACCAGAGCGCGCGCGATCGTGAGCGCATCTTCCACCCGGTCGACCACCAGCACCGGAATGACCGGGGCGAGTTCCATCACCTGTTCGACGGTCAACTTGCTCATTTCTTCATCTCCCTAAAGGCGGCGGCGGCCCCGAACAGGCCGATTTCATCATGGACGGCCAGGCGGATCGGTACGCTCGCCATCAGGCTTTCGAACCGGCCTTTGGCCTTGAAACGGGTGTGGAAACCGCTGTGCGGCAGGAAGTGGCGCATCCTCTGCGTCAGCCCGCCCGCCAGCACGACGGCATGGGGGCCATGGGCCAGCGCCAGGTCGCCCGCGACCGATCCGTAGCATAGGCAAAAGCGTTCGAGCGCGGCGCGGGCGAACGGGTCGGTCCCGTCGAGCGCAGTTTGCCACAATTCGGGGTCTTCCATCAGCATGACCCGGTCATGGCCGATCGTCGCCATCGCCTTGTAGATATAGTTAAGGCCCGGCCCCGACACGATCCGCTCGGTCGATACGCGCAGGAATTTGTCGCGCAGATAGGAGAGTATCTTCTCCTCCATATGATCGAGCGGCGCGAAGTCGAGATGGCCGCCTTCGGTCGCGATCACATGGGGATGGCCGTCATCATAAGCGATCATCGCCACGCCAAGGCCGGTGCCGGGGCCGAGGATGGTGACCCCGCCATCGCGTGGAAACGGCCGATCCTTACCAAATATCAACGGGAGGTTTTCATCGGGCAGGCGCGACACGGCATGGGCCACGGCCTCGAAATCATTGACCAACCGCACGCTGCGCATGCCCAGATCGGCCGCCAGCGTATCGGCGTGGATCACCCAATTGCTGTTGGTCAGTTTGATGACGTCGCGCCCGATGGCGGTGGCAAAGGCGATGGCCGCGGCGTTCGGCAGCGGCGTTTCGTCGGCCTTCGCTTCGTCATTGACGAAGGCCTGCCAGCAGGATTGCAGGCTGGGATAGTCGGCTACCTTATATTTGCGCACCGTGCCCAGCGTCGGCACGCCACGTTCGTCCAGCGATGCGCGGGCAAAGCGCGCGTTGGTGCCACCAATGTCGGCGGCGATGATGTCGGTCATCAGGGCATCCCATTCTTTTTATCCGTCATCCCAGCGAAAGCTGGGATCTCCCTGTCTTCGGCCAATGCAAGGGGGAAGAAGGGAGATGCCAGCTTTCGCTGGCATGACGGTGGATTTTAGATTTCGGCTTCCATCGCCGCCAGCAATGGCGACGCGCCTTGTTCAGCCAGGTCGCTATGATGGCGGAACAGCGCGAACAACTCGCGGCCCGTATCATAGGGCGGAGGCGGGGCAGGGGCGATCTCCCGCGCGTCCCACTCCGCCGCATCGACGAGCGCTTCGATCACGCCATCCTCGGCACAGACCCGGACCCTATCGCCGTCGCGCAGCTTGCCGATCGCGCCGCCACCCAACGCTTCGGGCGACAGATGGATGGCGGCGGGCACCTTGCCGGATGCGCCGGACATGCGCCCGTCGGTCACCAGCGCGACCTTGAACCCACGATCCTGCAGCACGCCTAGCGCCGGGGTCAGTTTGTGCAGTTCAGGCATGCCGTTCGCCTTCGGCCCCTGGAAGCGGACGACGACGATGACGTCGCGCTCCAGTTCACCCGCCTTGAAGGCGCGCAGCACGTCATCCTGGGTGTGGAAGACGGCGGCCGGCGCTTCAATCGTCCACAGCGCCGGGTCGACCGCGCTGACCTTCATCACGCAGCGGCCAAGATTGCCCGCGAGCAAGCGCATGCCGCCATCCGCGCTGAATGGATTGGAGACAGGACGCAGCATATTTTCGTCACGCGACGCGGGCACGTCACGCCATTGCAGCGCTTCGTCTTCCAGCACCGGCTCCTTGCCATAGTCGGTCAGGTCGCCGCGCGCGACAGTCAGGATATCGCGGTGGAGCAGGCCGCTGTCTAGCAGTTCGCGGATGATGAAGCTCATGCCGCCCGCCGCATGGAAATGGTTCACATCGCCCGATCCATTGGGATAGACCCGCGCCAGCAGCGGCACGACATTGGAGATTTCGGCAAAATCGGTCCAGTCGATGGCGATGCCAGCGGCCCGCGCGATCGCGGGCAGATGGATCGCATGGTTGGTCGAGCCGCCTGTGGCCATCAAGCCGATGATCGCGTTGACGATCGCCTTTTCATCCACGCAATGGCCGAGCGGGCGATAATCCTCGCCATCCCACCCAATGCTGGTCAGTCGATGCGTCGCCGCGCGGGTCAATTCGCTGCGCAGCTTCGTGCCCGGATTGACGAACGAGGCACAGGGCATGTGCAAGCCCATCACTTCCATCATCATCTGATTGGAGTTCGCCGTACCGTAGAATGTGCAAGTGCCAGCGCCATGATAGCTGGCACTTTCGGACTCCAGCAATTCGTCGCGGCCCACTTTCCCTTCGGCATAGAGCTGACGGATGCGGACCTTTTCCTTGTTGGCGAGGCCGGAGGGCATCGGTCCTGCAGGAATGAGGATGGTCGGCAGATGGCCAAAGCGCAGCGCGCCCATCAACAGACCCGGTACGATCTTGTCGCAAATGCCGAGCAGCGCGACGCCTTCGAACATCGCATGGCTGAGCGACACAGCGGTCGACAGCGCGATCGTGTCACGGCTGAACAGCGACAATTCCATGCCCGACTGGCCCTGCGTCACGCCGTCGCACATGGCGGGCACGCCGCCCGCGACCTGCGCCGTGGCACCCACTTCGCGCGCCGCGATCTTGATCTGTTCGGGGTAGCGGCCATAGGGCTGATGCGCCGAGAGCATGTCGTTATAGGCGGTAACGATGCCGATATTCATCGCGCGCCCGGTGCGGATGGCGGGCTTGTCCTCGCCGCTGGCGGCAAAGCCATGGGCCAGATTGCCGCAGGATAGTTGGTCGCGATTGGTGCCCGCTTCGCGTCCGCGCTCGATCAGGTCGAGATAGGCGCGGCGACGCTTGGCACTGCGCGCGACAATGCGCTCGGTCACCTTGGCGATTACGGGGTTTAGTTCAGTCATGCCAGCTTGCTCCGTCTCGTTCGATAAGGGCAATGGCCGATGACGGCCCCCAGTTCCCCGATGAATAGGCAGCGGGCTTCATATTGGCCTCTTTCCACCCGTCGATGATCGAATCGATCCATGTCCATTGCGCTTCGACTTCATCGCGGCGCACGAACAGGGTCTGGTCCCCCGCCAGCAGGTCCAGGATCAGCCGTTCATAGGCGATCCGTCGGCGCTGCCCGGCAAAGGCAGCGGTCAGCGATACGTCCAGCGTCACTTCGTCCAGCAGCACCTGGCGTTCGAGGCCTGGCCGCTTCGACATGATGAGCAGGCGAATATATTCCTCCGGCTGCAACCGGATGATCAGCGTATTGGGCTCCAGCCCGGTTCCATGCCCGTCGCGGCCGAAGATGGAATGGCGCACCGGCTTGAACTGGATCATGATTTCGGACTGGCGTGCGGGCATCCGCTTGCCGGTGCGCAGGTAGAAGGGCACGCCCTGCCAGCGCCAATTATCGATATGCGCCTTCAGCGCCACGAAGGTTTCGGTATCCGATGGCTGGCCCAGTTCGTCGGCATAGCCGGTCACGATCTGGCCACCGACTGCGCCCGGCGTATATTGGCCGCGCACGCTATGCGTCTTGACCGTTTCCGCCGTCATCGGCCGCAACGACCGCAGCGCCTTCACCTTCTCGTCGCGCACGGCGGTCGGGTCCATGCGCGCGGGCGGCTCCATCGCGATGATCGACAGGATCTGCAGCATGTGATTCTGCACCATGTCGCGCAAGGCACCGACGCCGTCATAATAGGATACGCGCCCTTCCAGCCCCACGGTCTCGCCGACGGTGATCTGAACATGGTCGATCGCGGTGGCATTCCACAGCGGCTCGAACATCACATTGCCAAAGCGCAGCGCCAACAGGTTCTGCACCGTTTCCTTGCCCAGATAATGGTCGACGCGGAAAATCTGCTCTTCAGCGAACATCGCGCCGATGCCGTCATTGACCTCCTTGGAGGATGCCAGATCCTTGCCGATGGGCTTTTCCATCGCGATCCGCGTCAGCGGCGTGATGAGGCCCGCTTCGGCCAGCCCTTGCGCCGTGGGCGCGAACAGGGACGGGGGGGTGGACAGATAGACCGACAGGCCGCGGTCGAGCCGCCCGTCGATACGCTCGGCCAGCGCCACGAACTGGTCCGCCTTGCCCGCCTCGACCGGTTGATAGACTATCATCTGGCCAAATGTCGCAGCGGTATAGGCATCATAGCGATCCGCCGCCAGAAACTGGCGCAACGCGGCATCGACATCACCACGAAAATCCTCGTCGCTCATCGGCGACCGTGCCGACGCGACGATCAGAAAATCGTCGGGCAGCAAATTATCGGCCAGCAGATTATAGAGCGATGGAAAGATCATGCGGCGCGCCAGATCACCAGTGGCGCCAAATAACAGGAACGTAGCAGACGATTCGGTCAAAGGATGGTCCTTCTCCGTTGAAATTATCTATGTCTGCACGAAGCGGGCTTATAACGCAGGCGGATCATAGCGCAACCCAGGCTATCGCCCCTTTGCGCGCACCGCAACACATGCCGAAATCGGCGCTAATCGATCCTTGGGACAGGCAAGCCCATTTTCGGCTGGACGATCGCGTCGGATTTTGCCATTTGGCCTCTCCCAGCCGTGCGGGCGTGGTGAAACTGGTAGACGCGCCGGACTCAAAATCCGGTTCCGCAAGGAGTGTCGGTTCGATTCCGACCGCCCGCACCATTCTTCTACAGAATGATCTTCAGTCTCGTGCAAACTGCGCGGCTTTTCCCCATGCCGAGGCATGGCGGCGTGAATTCAACTATCGCAGCATTAAGGGCTTTGGATGTGTTGCTCGGCAACGCCCCATGGCCGCGCGTGCTGCGGTTTGAGGATGGCGACTCTCTTGCTTGAGCGGTGCATCTTGGTCAGCAGCATAATATAGCCGCTCGCACGCCTGCGCGAATGCGCGGCAGAGTGACGACGTCGTCATCTAAGATGCAAGTTGCTTTTATCTTTGGAAAATATGGTGGACGCACTTGGGCTCGAACCAAGGACCCGCTGATTAAGA
>TARA_R110000787_G_scaffold1497_7_pt1 | contig 16538 bp, 14 predicted proteins | sample TARA_R110000787 | Tara Oceans TARA_R110000787 (sample SAMEA4397920) | marine metagenome | biome: Polar Biome; feature: [DCM] deep chlorophyll maximum layer (ENVO:01000326); material: water (ENVO:00002006), including particulate matter (ENVO:01000060) such as... | depth 35 m
GGATAATATGCAGGTATTTACCTGCCTGTCAAGAAATTTGGATTGGGGATATAAACGGCTCGGCAGAAGACTGTTCTCCCGCTCCCTAACCTTACGCCTCGAACCGGTTTCTGATCTCAGCGGCCTTGGTGAAAAATTCGTCCCGCACGCCAATCGAAAAAGGATTGGCCCGCTCGATGGCATCGAGCACATTCGGGGCATCATCCTTGACCATATTGATGGCCTCTATCAGAAGATCGTAGCTGACCGTCGTCAGTTTGGTCGGGAGAGGCTCCATCTCCACCATGACCTTGGCGATCAGATGGGTGAGCCCCTGTACGGTGGCGGCTTCCCGGTCATGCGCTTCGGCGGTTGTGATAATCGTCCGGAGCCTGAAGACGGACTTCAGGAAGGCGGCGATATGGCGATGGCCCGTCCCTCTCACCGGGCAAATTGCGATCTTGAGGCCCCTGAGGCCGGTCCGTGCGCTTTGCGGCCCGAACAGAGGATGCGTTCCGACAATCCCGACATGGGCGGGCAGTTCCGCCCGCATCGCCTCCGTCGGCGCAACCTTCACAGACCCGACATCGACAACCGTTGTCCCCGCCCTCAGCAGAGGCGCCAGATCGCGCGACACGCGCCCAATTTCGCTGACCGGCACCGCCAGAACGATGTACTCGCAACCGGCCATCTCCTCAAGCGACGCGCAAGGGTATTCCGCCCCGCTCTCCAGCCGCGCGACGGCACGCGCGGTGTCGCGAATACAGAGGCTCACATGCGGGGAAAGGTGATTGGCCAGCAGACAGCCAAAGGCACCAAAGCCGATAATTCCAACGGTGATTTTTGAACTTGATGACGACATTGCCGACTCCTTGGTGTCCGCGATGCCAAGTTACTTTCACATGTTCAACAATTGGCTTCGCAGCGGTTGAACAGGTGAAAGTCCACGCGCCTATGAGGGCGTGCGATAATAGAGGTTGCTAAATTCGAGATGCGTTTTAGTCATGGCCGATCTTATGCCCTGTTTAACGGGCCGGATCAATTCGATTTTTCAGGACTCCGTCCCGCGATCGTCATAAAAGCGCACAGTTTCCCCGATCGCGCCATTTTCCGGCTTTCGGGCGCCGGGTGTTTCTGATAGAGAGTGCCCCATGCTGCAAATCAAGGACCTGACATACCGCATCGCGGGCCGCACTTTGCTGGAAAATGCCTCCCTGCATATTCCGGTCGGGCATAAGTTCGGCCTGATCGGACGCAATGGCACCGGGAAATCGACGCTTCTGAAGCTGATCACCGGGGAGCTGCATGCCGATGGCGGCACGATCGAGCTTCAGAACGGCGCCCGGCTTGGCGTCCTCCCGCAGGAGGCCCCGGGCGGACCCGAGAGCCTGATCGAGGCTGTGCTCGCCGCCGATGAGGAACGCGCGCGCCTGATGCAGGAAGCGGAGACCGCGACCGACGGCATGCGCATTGCCGAAATCCATACCCGCCTTGCCGATATCGACGCCCATACGGCGGAGGCGCGGGCCGCGAAGATCCTTTCCGGCCTCGGCTTCGACCATGAGGCGCAGCAGCGCCCCTGCTCCTCCTTCTCGGGCGGCTGGCGGACGCGTGTCGCGCTCGCAGGCACGCTCTTTGCGGAGCCGGACCTGCTGCTGCTCGACGAGCCGAGCAACTATCTCGACCTCGAGGCGACCCTGTGGCTGGAAAGCTTCCTCCGGAATTATCAGCGCACCCTCGTCATCATCAGCCATGACAAGGACCTCTTGAATAACGTGGTGACGGAGATTGCCCATCTCGACCAGATGAAGCTCGTCAAATATACCGGCAACTACGACTTCTTCGAGAAGACCCGCCGCGAGCAGATGGAGCTTCTCGCCGGCATGGCCCGCAAACAGGAAGCGCAGAGGAAGCATCTGCAATCCTTTGTCGATCGCTTCCGCGCCAAGGCGTCAAAGGCGCGCCAGGCCCAGAGCCGCGTGAAGATGCTGGAGAAGATGCAGCCCGTCGTCGGCATTGTCGAGGAACATACGGCGAGCCTCACCTTCCATGCGCCCGAGCCGCTTTCCTCTCCCATCATCACGATGGAGGGATGCACGGTCGGCTATGAGCCGGGCAAACCCGTCCTGCGCGGCCTTGACCTCCGTATCGATATGGACGACCGGATCGCGCTTCTGGGCTCCAACGGCAACGGCAAGTCGACCTTTGCGAAACTGCTCGCCGACCGCCTCGCGCCCGAAACCGGCAAGCTGCAGAAGTCCGGCAAGCTCAAGATCGGCTTCTTCGCGCAACATCAGCTCGATGAAATGCGGGAAAATGAAACCGCCTATCAGCATCTGGCGGCGAAAGTCGAGAACGGGCAGGAATCGAAAATCCGCGCCCGCCTCGGCCAGTTCGGCTTTTCGCGCCAGAAAACCGACACACCCGTCAAGCAGCTCTCGGGCGGCGAGAAGGCGCGGCTCAACTTCTGCCTGATCGCGGAGGACAAGCCGCATCTCCTGATCCTCGACGAGCCGACCAACCATCTCGATGTCGACAGCCGCGAGGCGCTGATCCACGGCCTCAACAACTATGAGGGCGCGGTGCTGCTCATCAGCCATGATCCGCATCTCGTCTCTCTCGTCGCCGACCGGCTGTGGCTGGTGAAGGACGGCGGGGTCCATGCCTTCGATGGCGATATCGAGGATTACAAGCGCGAGGTGCTGGACGCCGCGCGTGGGGGCGACAAGCGCAAAACCGACGCCGCACCGGGACAGCCGAAACTCTCCGGGAAAGAGGCGCGCAAGGCCCGCGCCGCCGCCCGTGCCGCCCTCGCCCCGAAGCGAAAAGAGATCGGCCGCCTTGAAAAGCGGATGCAGGACCTCGCCGCCGAGCAGGCAAAACTCGAAGCCGAGCTCGCCGATCCCGCGACCTATGACAAGGGACCGGACCATCAGGCCAAACTCAGCGACCAGATCGGCCGCCTCAAATCCGACCTCGCCCAAACGGAAGAAAAATGGCTCGCCCTCACCGAGGAACTCGAAGCCGAAGGCGCGGCGTGAGGCCGTCGTTATCTTTGACTATTCCTCCAATTAAGGCCTAGTCCAAACCTTCATATGTTGTACACACAACATTTACGATAACATCTTGACTAACCCACGCGACCAGCCCTAATTCAGAATAATCGTACGGCGTCTGTATATCTCCATCTTCATATTCAACCGAATTTCCGATTTCATCAGCCTTGCAACCCAGTAGAGCTTCAAGTTGCTCTATGGTCATGCCAAGAACATTTTTTATTCCGTAATAAAAGCTCTTATGGGCTGAAATGGAGACAACCTCACCGTCTTCAGCATTGATATACACGTCATGATGCGGAATGTAATATGAGTCCCAACCGGTGGAGTCATCTATTTCTGCAAGCAATTGGGCGCCCAGTTGCCCAACATAGGTTTCAACGGAAATACCAATTTCTATTGGCCCCAATCTTTGGTTAGGCACCCAGTCCCACATCATTTTCATCTCTTTTAAGACCTCCGATGTACCTGGACTTTGATTAGGACAAAAGCAGGAAGACACCCACGCGGCCGACCTACTCGCCGAGGGTCAGGCGGACGCCGGTGAAGCGGTTTGCGAGGTTCTGGCGCGGCTCCCTGTCGATGGCGTTGACATTGACATCCGGCGGATAGATGCCGCCCTCGAAGCTGCCGCTGACGGTGCTGAAATCATCGGAAAAATTGAACTCCATATCGATCACGGCGACACCGCTGCCATCGAGCTCGAAGCTGACGATGCGCACCTTTGCGCTGCGATCGCCCGTCTGTTTCCAGACGCCGTTGCCGGGCGCATAGGCGAACTCCCGCTGGTCCGACGCCGACCAGATGACCGCGCCGAACTCCGTGAACATATAGCTCGAATGGGTGGTGGTCCCCTCCTGGCTGAGGATATAGGTCCCCTCGATCTCGCGCCCGAAACCGAATTTTTCATCCGCCACCGCCGCCGGACCAACCGCCCCCAGCAACAACACCGCCCCAAACAGCGCAACCAACACCCGCACCGGAATTTTGCTCATCATCGAAGCCTTTCTGTAATAATGAACTTATCTCAATTGCAACAGTACCAAGGCTCAGGAAAATCGGCGCACCCTTAGTATAGAGCTGGACGACTTAAATACGGCGTATAGGAAACAGCGTCTCCGTTGATTAATCGTCAAATAATAGCTTGCATTCAATTAAGTATCATTTGGGGAGCCGAAAAGATGGATCTCTAAGCAGTTCGTTACGAAGCCAATCACCGAGAACTTTGGCATCATAGTTAATATTGAAAACATCACCCTCTAAACTAGCAGATAACCCCGATACTTCAGTAAAACTATACGTATTTTGGTTAATAGTCTGTGATTTTTCAATTTGAATAACAACAGTAATCGTTACCATTTTTGGCTCTGTCATTATATCAGAATAAGTTATTAATTCCTCATCACTTTGAATTTTGAACGGCGAGTAAACTGGCCAGATTCTGGATTCTGTTTCCCCCTTAGAATTCACAACCCATGTAACCACAGCTCCAGAATTATCATCATCTAATTTCGAAGTATGGAAAACAGTCTTGTTATATATCCCTCGAAGCTCCAAATGGCTTCCCTTATAAACCACGCATAGATGCAACCACGGTGGCGTCCGAAACCAATTTCCTTCAAATGGATAATATACTTGTGCCTGAAGCACTCCTCCCCAACTTTGTTCTTCCAACGGCCTTTTTTGACAGAAAAGGGCCTGCCCATTTAAAGCGCCTAGCAATCGAAATAAAAGATCAGGTTCCGATAGGTCGAACTTTTCTTGTGCTTTAAGAAGATTAAGGTTTCTGTCAGCAATTTCCATAAATTGCCTCATTTCATTCGAACCGGATCCAACTGCATGACAAGTGCCAAAATTTTTCGTCTCAAACTTCCAATCATTACTTTTACTAGCATAAGTATTATTTAAAGTGCGAGTGCTATCTGGATCGCTATCTTGAGGTATTATTGTTGCTCCTAAAACTGAGCAGCCCCAATTGTTGCGTGTCGCTCTTAATTGTTCGTCAATTTTATGCAAAAATTGCATAGGCCTGAGATTTTGATCTCTACCTTCCCAAAGAGCTGGAAAGTATTGCACAAAATCATTTATATGATCAGAACGACCCGCAAAAGTGATTACTGTGTCCGATCCCAACTTAATAAACTTCGATACCAATTTTGCTAGTTCACCATTCTCACCGTCAAAATGTTCGATGTTAGAAGGTGAATAAATTTGAGCAGCGCCAGTTCTTGGAATTGCGAGACAGTCCGAAATTATGATTGGTAAAGGATCATTTATGTAAATTCCAACAGTCATAAATTACTTACAGCCTTGGGAAATTATTAATACATCGCTAAAGGGAAAAACAGAGATATAGTTTCACAATAATACAGCCTATAGATTTTTTACAAGAGAGATAGTGCTATTTTAAAGATTGTGCTCTCCATTTTTGCACCTCACTCACGCCTTCTTTTCCCACCCGTTTTCCGTCTGCTGGTAGTAGCTGACGGGGATGTCGTTTTCCTTGAGGGCTTTCCAGCGGGTTCGGGCGGCGGTGAGGGCGGCGTCATCATTGCCGTCGAACATATAGAGGCAGCGCTCATATTCCGTGGCGTCGTCGGCGGCGGCATCCTCGGTCAGGACGAGGATAGTGGCGTCGTTCGCATTCCCCTCCGCCTCCAGCGTGAGGAAGATCGGCTGCTCGGCGGGATCGAGGGTATCCCCCGCCCGCCCGTGGGCGAGGAAGGAGGCATCGCGATATGTCCAGAGCGCCTCATCAAGGGTCTCGATCCGCTCCTCCGTCGCCCCGCGGACCAGCACGCGAAAGCCGCGCTCCCGCACCTTTTCGAGCAGACGGGGCAGCGCCCGCTCGATCGGTTCCGACTGCAGATGATAGAAGCTGACCTCGGTCACGCGGGGGCCTATTTGCCCTCGTAATTATCGCGGATGAACTTGTCCAGCAGGCGGACACCATAGCCGGTGCCGCCCTTCGGCGTGATCGGCTTGTCGGCCTTCGACCAGGCCATCCCGGCGATATCGAGATGCGCCCAGGGGGTGTCGTTCACGAATTTCTGCAGGAATTCCGCTGCGACGATGGAGCCCGCGCCGCGCCCGCCGGTGCCGATATTCTGCAAATCCGCGATCGGCGATTTCGTCTGCTTGGCATAAGCGTCCGACATCGGCAGGCGCCACACCCCCTCGCCCACCGCCTTGCCGGCGGCGAACAGCTGATCCGAGAGGTCGTCATTATTCGAGAACAGCCCGGCGTTTTCATGGCCGAGCGTGACGATGATCGCGCCGGTGAGCGTCGCGAGGTCGATCATGAATTCAGGCTTGAACCGGTCCTGCGTGTACCAGAGCGCATCGGCGAGCACGAGGCGGCCCTCGGCGTCGGTATTCAGGATCTCGATCGTCTGGCCGGACATCGACTTGACGATATCGCCGGGCCGCTGGGCGTTGCCGTCGGGCATGTTCTCGACAAGGCCGATGACGCCGACGGCGTTAACCTTGGCTTTCCGCCCGGCCAGCGCCTTCATCAGGCCGGTGACGGTGCCCGCGCCGCCCATGTCCCATTTCATTTCCTCCATGCCGGGGCCGGGTTTCAGCGAGATGCCGCCGGTATCGAAGCAGACGCCCTTACCGACGAAGGCGAGCGGCTTGCGTCCGGCCTTCTTGGTCGTTGCGCCGTTCCACTGCATGACGACGAGGCGGCTGTCGCGGCGGGAGCCCTGCCCGACACCGAGGAGCGCGCCCATGCCGAGCCGCTGCATCTTCGCCTCATCGAGGATTTCCACATGCACGCCCATGTCGGACAGCTCCAGACAGCGGGCCGCGAAGCTTTCCGGGTACAGCTCGTTCGCCGGTTCGCTGACCAGATCGCGGGTCATGAAGACGCCCTCGTTCAGCGCCTCGATATCGGCGAAGACCTTGCGCGCCGTCGCCGAGCCCTTGCAGGAAACGGTCATGCGGGCGAGCGTCGGTTCCGCCGCCTCGTCGATATCGGTCTTGTATTTCTGGAACCGGTAGGAACCGAGCATCGCGCCGCCCGCAACCGCGGCGGCGGCTTCGTTCGTCTTGAAGTCCTCCACGTTCAGCTCATCGAGGATGATGGTCACCGAGCGCGCGCCGGAGGCGTTCAGCCGTTTCACCAGCGAGCCGCCGAGGGTTTCCATATCCGTCATCGTCAGTTTCTCGGTCTCGCCGAGGCCGAACAGGACGACGCGCGACACGTCCAGTCCGTTCGGCGCCACGATCTCCAGAAAATCCCCCTTCTTGCCGGTGAAGCGACTGGTCTCCAGCGCCCGGCTGAGCGCGCCCTTCGTCTTCTTGTCCACCAGCGTCGCGGTTGGCGAGAAGGTCTTGTCGGCATAGAGGGCAACCGCGAGAGAGCCGCGCTTGGGAATGGAAATTTCAGAAAATGCGAACTTCATGGAAAACACCTATTCTTGTCTTTTTCCCGGGGCCGGATGGAGGATAGCAACGAATCGCCCCTAGCTATCGTCATTATTTTTCATAGCGCGTCCTTTCCTGACTGGCAACAAGCAAAACTATCGCTATACTCCCCCCATGAGGAATATTAACCGTTATATTATGAGGCAGTTGGCCGTTCCGATGCTGTTCATCGCCTTCTCGCTGACGGGCGTGATCTGGCTGTCGCAGGCGCTCAAATTCGTGGAGCAGCTGATCAACGGTCTGCCGGTGACGACCTTCCTCTATCTTTCCTTGCTGCTGCTGCCGGATATCCTGCGCTACACGCTGCTGCTGGGGTTGTTCTTCGGCACCCTCTTTGCCTTCAACAAGCTCTATTCGGACAGCGAGCTGATCGTCATGTGGGCGGCGGGGCTCAGCAAGTCGGCGCTGGCGCGCCCGGCCATCTATCTCGCGCTGATCATCACGCTGATCATGTATATCCTCGGCTTCATTCTGGTGCCCTTTGGCAACCGCACGGTATCGGAGATGCGCGTCGCCTGGCAGGACAGCCTCGCGGCGGTGGTCCTGCGCGAGGGGGTCTTCAACACCTTAACCAATGACGTCACCGTCTATATTCGTGAGAAAACCCCGGCGGGCGAGATGCTGGGCATCCTCGTCCATGACGAGCGGATACCGGAAAAACCCGTCACCTACATGGCCGAACGGGGCGCCTTCGTGAAGACAGATGAGGGGCCGCGCTTCATCATGAATGCGGGCAACCTTCAGGAGGTGTCGAAAAAGAACGCCAAGCTCAGCCTGCTCTATTTCGATCAATATGCCCTCGATATCGGCCAGTTCGAGAAAAAGAGCGGCGCCCGCTGGCTGTCCCCGGATCATCGCTATGTGTGGGAGCTGATCAACCCCGAGGACAGCGAACGGGTACAGCAGGAGAAACCTAAATTGTTATCGGAGTTGCACCAGCGCCTGGTACTGCCGCTCTATGCAGTCGCCCTTGTCTTCATTGCGCTGGCCGGGGTGATGGGCGGGGAGTTCGCGCGCCGCGGACGGGGCCGCCAGATGGGCATTGCCGCGGCGGCGGGGGTTCTCGTGCTGATCGGCGGCATGGCCCTCTTCCGGGTGACGAGCCAGCCGATGCTGGTCTATCCGCTGATGTATCTGCTGCCCATCGCGGCGGGGGCCATCGGGGCCTATTTCGCCGGCGGCGGGCGCCTGCGCTTCCTTGAAAACCGGCTGGACGACGAAACCGTGACCCGCGGGGAAGCAGGATGATACAGGTGCCGAGTACCCTTTCGCTTTATCTGGGCAAGCAGTTCCTCAAATATGTCGGTGTGATCTTCGCCATCCTGATGACCATCGTCTTCCTCGGCGATTTTATCGAGGCGCTCCGCCGCACCGCCGACCGCGACGATATTACGATCATGATCCTGCTGGAAATGGTAACGCTGCGCCTGCCGACGCTGGCGATGAAGCTGCTGCCGTTCATCGCACTGTTCGGCGGGATGCTGACGTTCTTCCGCCTCTCGAAAACCAGCGAGCTGTCGGTGATCCGGGCGTCGGGCGTGTCAGTCTGGCAGTTCCTCTTCCCCTCCCTCTTTATCGCCTTTGCCATCGGCATGCTTGTGCTGACGGTCATCAATCCGATCGCGGCGGCGATGCAGGCGCAGAACGACCGGATGGAGGCAAAATATTTCGAGACCCGCTCCAACCTGCTGACTCTGTCCACCAACGATCTGTGGCTCCGGCAGGTGGATGAGAACGGGCTATCGGTCATCCATGCGCGCGGCGCCGTCAATCAGGGCATCGACCTCACCGAGGTGATCATTTTCCAGTATGACGCGAACGACATCTTCACCGGTCGGATCGATGCGTCGGAGGCGACCCTGCGACCCGGCTTCTGGGACCTGAAGAATGTTGTCATTACAGGTCCGGACAGGCCCGCCGAACGGCGCGACCGGCTGGAGCTGCCGACCTCCCTCACCATTCTGCAGATTCAGGAAAGCTTCGCCTCCCCGGCAACGCTCTCCTTCTGGGATCTGCCCGGCTTCATCGCGACTTTGGAGCATGCCGGTTTCTCCGGCGACCGGCATCGCCTGCACTGGTACAGCCTGATGGCGGGGCCGGTGTTGATGCTGGCCATGGTGCTGGTTGCCGCGACCTTCTCGCTCCGCTCCCTCCGTCAGGGGCGGACGGTGCTGTTGGTGCTGGGCGGGATCGCGACCGGCTTTGTCTTTTATTTCATGACGGATATTATCTATGCGCTGGGGCTGTCCGGCAATCTGCCGATCATCCTGTCCGCCTGGATTCCGGCGGTGGCCATCACCCTGTTCGGCCTGGCAATGATGTTTCACCTGGAGGATGGCTAGGCGATGAAGAGGGCGATTTACCTGGGTCTGGGCGCCTTGCTGGCGTTGAATGCGCCGCTCGGACCCGCGCAGGCCGCGGAGGCGGAATCATCCGAGCTCGACCTCTCGAAGGAGGCGCTGCTGAGCGCCGATGAAGTCGTCTATGACAATGAGGCCCAGCGGGTGGAGGCCCGCGGCAATGTCGAGATCGTGCAGGGCGACCGGGTGCTGAAGGCCGACAGGATTATCTATGACGTGGCGGCGGATACGGTCCGGGCGGAGGGGAACATCGCCCTGCTGGAGCCGACCGGCGATGTCATCTTCGCCGATAACATGGAGCTTGAGAACGAACTCAAGACCGGCGCGATCCGCGACCTCAAGATCCTGTTCACCGACAATTCCCGCCTCGCCGCCCATGACGCGATCCGCGAGGACGAGAACCGTACCGTCATGAACAAGGCTGTCTTTACAAGCTGCGAACCCTGCAAGGAAGATCCGACACGCGCGCCGATCTGGCAGGCTAAGGCGGACAAGGTCATTCATGACCGGCAGGAAAAGACGATCACCTACCGCAACGCCTTTCTGGAGTTTTTCGGCGTCCCGCTCATCTATACACCCTATTTCGCCCATCCCGATCCGACCGTTGACCGCCAGAGCGGATTTCTGGCCCCGAGCGTGTTCAATTCATCGACCCTCGGCTATGGCGTGAAGGTGCCCTATTACTATGTCATCGATGAAGACAAGGACATGACCATCACGCCGACCATCACCTCCAAGGAAGGGGTACAGATGGCGGCGGAATACCGCCAGGCGGTGGAAAGCGGATCGTTCCAGTTTGACGGTTCCCTCACCTATGTGGACAAGGTTGACAACAACAACAATGAAACCGGCGGGCAGGAATTCCAGGGCCATATCCGCGGCGATGGCGAGTTCCGCATCGACGATGCCTGGGTCTGGGGTTATGACATCTTCCGCACCACCCATGACACCTATCTGAAGAAATATGACATCAGCGATGCCGACACGCTGACCTCGACCGCCTATCTGCAAGGACAGCGCGGCCGGAATTTCTCGCTGCTCAGCGCCTACAGCTTTCAGGGGCTGACCGAAGAGGATGTGTCCGGCGAGACGCCGATCGTGCCGGCCTGGTGGAATTATTCCTATGTCGGAGATGCCAACTCCTTCGGTGGCCGTTTCGATGCCAATGCAGATGTGCTGGCCATCTACCGGACCGACGGGCAGGACACCAACCGCCTCTCGCTGGAGGGCGGCTATCTCAACCCCTACACCACCGGCAACGGACAGGTGATCACGCTGGATACCTCCATCCGCGGCGATCTTTACTACACCCATGACCAGCTCGCGAACCCCGCCGATCCGTCGAGCGCCACCGCCGATGACGCCTTTACCGGGCGGCTGGTCCCCTCCGTCTCTGTCAAATGGCAATATCCCTTCGTGCGCCAGTCCGGCTCCATCCGCCAGGTCGTCGAACCGATTGCCGAGGCCGTCTGGTCCGATGTTATCGGCGACAACGGCACTCCCAATGAAGACAGCCTGAGCTTCGAGTTTGACGACACCAACCTGTTCGGCTCCAACCGCTATGCGGGACTTGACGAGGTGGAGACCGGCGCCCGGCTGAACTATGGCCTGAACCTGAGCGCTTACGGCGCCTCGGGCGGCTATACGACGCTGCTGTTCGGCCAGAGCTATCATTTCGACAAGGACACCGGCTTTCAGGACGGCACCGGTCTTGAGGACCGCTTCTCCGACTATGTCGCCCGCCTTGAAATCCGCCCGGCCGATTATCTGCAGTTCGTCAACCGTGTCCGGCTCGACCATGACAGCCTGTTCCTCGCCCGCAACGAGATCAGCATGAAGCTGGGAACGGTGGAAAACTGGTTTGATCTGGGCTATGTCTACCTGCGGGACGACCCGAACGGGATCACCCAGGACCGGCGGGAGGAAATCTATGTCGCGGGCAAGGTCAAGCTCTCCGAATTCTGGAGCGCCTATGGCAGCTACCGGCGTAATCTCGTCAATGACGGCAATTCGATTGACGGCAGGATCGGCCTGGAATATCTGGATGAATGTTTCGGCATCGCGCTGGAGGCGAGACGGTCTTTCACCCGCGACCGCGACGTGGAACCGGAAACCCGCTTCGGCGTCCGGATCAGGCTGCTGCCTTTCAATTAGACGCGCCACGGGTTATCCTGCCGCCTGCCTGCACTATATGGCTGATGAGAGAGTAAAAACGTAAAGATTAAAAACCATGCTGATCTGTCGAATGTTGAGAAATACCCTGCTGGCCGGCCTTGCGGCGCTGTTTGTCCTGTCGGCCGCGGCGGCGCAGGATGTGCAGAAGATTGTTGCCGTGGTCAATGACGAGGTTATTTCCGGCTATGACCTCAACCAGCGGATCAAGCTGACCATCATTCTGTCGGGCTTTCCCAATACCGACCGGACCCGCCAGCAGCTTGTCGATCCGACCCTGGCGCGGCTGATCGATGACCGGCTGAAGATGCAGGAGGCGGCGCGCTACAACATCTCTATCAGCGATGAAGAGGTGCTGAACGCCATCGCCTATCTTGAGGAAACAAATGGCATGCCGCCGGGACAGCTCGACCGCATGCTGCGCCAGAACAATATCGACATTGACACGATGATGTCGCAGGTGCGCGCAAACCTGATCTGGAACCGCCTGATCGAGGCGCGGATCATGCCGCGGATCACCATTTCCGACGAGGAGGTCGAGGCCGTCCGTCAGGCGATGGAGGCGAACAAGGGCAAGACGGAATATCTGATGAGCGAGATTTATCTGCCGATCGAGCCGAGCGCGCCGGAAGCACAGGTGCGCGACAGCGTTGCCAACCTCGTCTCCCAGCTTCGCTCCGGCGCCTCGTTCGAGCGCGCGGCCTCCCAGTTCAGCCAGGGCGCCACGGCCGCGTCGGGGGGTTCCATCGGTTGGGTGCTGGAAGAAGATGTGGAACCCGAAATTGCCGAGCTTTTGCCAAATCTCGGCACCAATCGCATCTCCGACCCGATCCGCTCGGGCGCCGGTTTCTACATCGTCACCGTGAAGGCGACGCGGAAAATCCTGGAGAACGACCCCGATGATATCTCTCTCGACATCACCCAGATTGTCGTGCCCGAACCAGCGGAAGGCGCGGCGAATGCCGGACCCGGGGCGCAGGAAAAACTCGCCAACACCATCAGCAATTTCATCGATGGCTGCGAGAAGCTACCTGACATACTGACCGAGCTTAACAGCTCCCTCAGCGGCAGGATCGGCCAGATCCGCCTCGGCGATATGCCCGACCATATCAAGGAAATCCTGCAGGATATGGAGACCGGCGAGGTCAGCACCCCTTATTTTGATGACGGGGTCTACCGCATCTTCGTCGTCTGCGAACGCAACGATCCGCAGGCCCGCAGCAACGATCCGGACGCCATCCGCCGCGAAATCATGCTCCGCCGGGCGGAAAACCGGGCGCGTGGCTATATGCAGGACATCCACACCGCAGCGACCGTCGAAAACCGGCTATGACACCCCCGCCGCTTCTCGCCGTGACCATGGGCGATTCCAATGGTATCGGGATCGAGATCAGCGCCAAGGCCTGGCAACGGCGGGAAGCCGACCATCTCGCGCCCTTCTTCCTGATCGGCGGCAAGGATAAGGTAACCGCGCAGGTCAACCGCCTGTTCCCGGATGTACCCCTTGAGGTAATTCCGGAGCCCGCCGCGGCGCGTGATATCTTCCCCCGCGCCCTCCCCCTCCTCGCGCTGGAGGACGGCCTTGATCCGGCAGAGCAGACCATCGCGGCCATCCGCCTCGGCGTCGAGCTGTGCCAATCGGGAGACGCCGAGGCCATCGTCACCAACCCCATCCATAAGCGGCGGCTGTATGAGGCCGGATTCACCCATCCGGGCCATACGGAATATCTCGCGGCACTGACCGGGGAGGACGGCAAGTCGGTGATGATGCTCGCCTGCGCGGCCCTCAAGGTTGTGCCCGCCACCGTCCATATCCCGATTGCCAAGGTGCCGGAAACCCTTGATGCCGCCCGCCTCACCCATGTGATCGAGACAACTCACCGTGACCTGAAACGCCGCTTCGGCCTCGCCAATCCCCGGCTGGTTGTCACCGGTCTCAACCCCCATGCCGGGGAAGACGGCACCATCGGGCGGGAGGAGGAAACGGTTATCCGTCCGGTCATCGCGAAACTGCAGGCGGCGGGCATGAAGATCAACGGGCCGTTCCCCGCCGACAGCCTGTTCCACCCGGCGGCGCGCCAGAATTATGACGCCGCCATCTGCATGTATCATGACCAGGCCCTGATCCCGATCAAGACCATCGATTTCGACGGCGGGGTCAATGTCACCCTCGGCCTGTCCATCATCCGCACCTCGCCCGATCACGGCACGGCGGAGGATATTGCGGGCAAAGGTGTCGCCAGCGCCGCCAGCCTGATCGCCGCGCTGAAACTGGCCGCCGAGATGGCGGGCGCAAAAAATGACTGACACGCCCGCCCTGCCGCCGCTTCGGGAGGTGATCGCGAAACACGGCCTCCGGGCGGAGAAATCGCTCGGTCAGAATTTCCTGCTCGACCTCAACCTCACCGGCCGGATCGCACGCTGCGCCGGAAGTCTCAAAGGCGAGACGGTGATCGAGATCGGTCCCGGTCCCGGCGGCCTGACACGGGCGATCCTGGCGGCGGGCGCAGAAAAACTCATCGCGGTGGAGAAGGATACCCGCTGCCTGCCCGCCCTCGCCGAGATTACGGAAGCCTATCCGGGCAGGCTGGAGGTGATCCATGACGATGCGCTCACCATTGATGAGGCGGCGCTCCTTGACGGCCCGGCGAAGATCATCGCCAACCTGCCCTATAATGTGGCAACGCCGCTCCTGATCAAATGGCTGAAACAGCCGGGGCGTTTTTCCTCTCTCACCCTGATGTTCCAGAAAGAGGTGGCCGATCGCATCACGGCGGTCCCGCGCACAAAGGCTTATGGTCGTCTCAGCATCCTCTGCCAGTGGCTGTGCGAAACCCGGCGCGAGTTCGATATCTCGCCGCGCGCCTTCACCCCGCCGCCGAAGGTGACCAGCACCGTCGTCACCCTGTTCCCGCGCGAGAGTCCCCTTTTTCCCGCCGATCCCGACATCCTTGAAAAAGTCGTCGCCGCCGCCTTCAACCAGCGGCGCAAGATGCTGCGGGCGAGCCTGAAACCGCTCGGTGCAAACACGGAAGAAAAGCTGGAAAACGCCGGGATCGCCCCGACCCGCCGGGCCGAGGAACTTTCAATAGAGGAATTCTGTGCGCTGGCGCGCGCCTACGCGGAACCTGCCTAATACCCCTCGCGCAGGCGGCTCACGAAATCGATCAGACCGGCGCGGCGGTGGGTCCGGAGCCGTTCCGCCTTTAAAATCGCCTTCACCTGCGCCAGGCAGTGATCGACATCGTCATTGACGACCACATAGTCATATTCGCGCCAGTGGCTGATTTCCTCCGCCGCCTTGGACATGCGCTGCGCGATCACCTCCGCCGGGTCCTGCGCCCGGGTTTTCAGACGCTTTTCCAGCGCATCGGTGGAGGGCGGCAGGATAAAGACGCTGACCAGGTCACTCTTGGCTTTCTGGGCCAGCTGCTGCGTGCCCTGCCAGTCGATATCGAACAGCACGTCCTGTCCGTCGGCCAGCGCCTCCTCGACCGGGCCGCGCGGCGTGCCGTAGTAATTGCCGAAAACCTTGGCATGTTCCAGGAGTTCGTCGCGATTGATCATCAGGTTGAAGTCGACCGGCTCGACAAAGAAGTAATCCTCGCCGTCCACCTCCCCCGGGCGCGGCGGCCGGGTGGTGGCGGAGACCGACATGACCAGCTCGTCCTCCTCCTTGAGCAGGGCGCGGGAGATCGTCGTCTTGCCCGCTCCCGACGGTGAGGACAGCACCAGCATCAGCCCCCGCCGCGTCATCATCCCTTTTTCGTCGTCCCCCGTCATCCTCAGCTACCCCTACTCAATATTCTGAACCTGCTCGCGCATCTTGTCGACCAGCACCTTGAGATCGAGCCCGATCTGCGTCAGTTCCTTGTCATTGGCCTTGGAACAGAGGGTATTGGCCTCGCGGTTGAATTCCTGACAGATGAAGTCGAGCCGCCGCCCGACCGGTGCGCTGGCCCCTTCCAGCATGTCGCGGGTGGCAGCAATATGGCTGGTCAGCCGGTCCAGCTCCTCGGCGATATCCGCCTTGGTGGTGAGCAGCGCGAGCTCCTGCTCCAGCCGCCCTTCGTCGAGCTCCCCGGCCTCCAGCAATATGGCCATCTGCGCCTTGATTTTGGCGCGCATCTTGTCCGGCCAGCCCGCCGCAATCTCCGTCGCCCGGGCGACCAGCGCCTTGATCTCGTCAAGCTGCGCAATCAGCACGGGGCCAAGGGCGCGCCCCTCCTCGTTTCGGGCCGCCGCGAGACTCTCAACCAGCTCTCCGGCGGAGGACAGCATCGCCGCCGCCAGCCCCTCGTCATCGGCATCCTCGCCCGCCGTCTCGTCCCGGGTCTCGATCACCCCGCGGAGCGCCAGCATGCCGTCCATGCGCGGCCGGTCCGCCTCTCCGCGTTCCGCATAATGATGGGCGAGGCTCAGCAGTTCCTCCAGAAATTCGCGGTTCACCTGATAGGCGGTCCCGGCGCTCGCGCGGTCGAACTGCAGATGGATGTTGACATTGCCGCGGGTGATGCGTGTCTTGACAAGCTTGCGCAAC
>TARA_R110000787_G_scaffold16044_1_pt1 | contig 16535 bp, 11 predicted proteins | sample TARA_R110000787 | Tara Oceans TARA_R110000787 (sample SAMEA4397920) | marine metagenome | biome: Polar Biome; feature: [DCM] deep chlorophyll maximum layer (ENVO:01000326); material: water (ENVO:00002006), including particulate matter (ENVO:01000060) such as... | depth 35 m
AGATATTAAGCTGCTAGCTATACCTCCAATAGCTCCAAAACCTGAAGATATAGCGCTTGATCTAGCTTGATTAGCCTGTGCTTCTTGAGCTTGAGCTTGTGATATTGCACCAGACGCTCTGTCCATGTCTGCATTTCTTCTATTTTCATCAGCAGCGAACATAAACTCTTTACCAGCAGCATCAGTAGCTTGAACTCTTTGACCTTCAGATATAGCTATACCTTGAAGCCTTTGCTGTTCAGACATTTTTTGAGATTGAAGCGTTTGCTCTCCTTGAGCTTTTAGTTTTTCATTTTGAGCTTCTTGTTGCTCTATGCTTGATGACACTCCTTTCTTAGATTGTAAAGCAGCTTGTGCTAAAGCTGTTGCTCCACCGGCACTTGCTCCTGTTGCCATAATGGTATCTAACGTATTAGCTAAAGCTATATCAGCTTCTTCTATTTGTATTTCAGCGGCTTGAGTTGCAACACCTAAGCTAGCAAAAGGATTAGATAAGTTATCTGAAAGATCAGTTGCTAAACTAGATAAATTGGTAGTAGATGCATATGGATTTATGATCTTTTGTCTACCTCTTTTTAATGTGTTTAGTTCTGCTTGAGCTGAGTTTCTTGCATCTCTTGCTCTTCCTGCTGCTTTTTTAGCCCTGTTTGCTCCAACCGCAGCGCCCACTCCAGATACCACTGCGCCTGCTATTGCTGTAAATCCCGCCATAGTTTATATTTTTTTAATTATCTCGTAAGATGGATTATCATCCACCGTATACCCTAGTTTTTTATGTTTATCTATAAGACTTTTACTTCTACCTATACTAAGAATAACTTTAAAACCACCTTCTATACCCCATTCTTCTAATGATGATATTAGCAGCTCTATAGCTTCTGACTTATTTCTTTCTTCTGGGTTGCTCACAATCCACTCCATCCAAGCTATTTTTGAATTTGTACCGTAAAGAAAACCGGCTACAATAGGTGCGCCGTTTCTCTCGATCATAATACCTCCAGTGCCGTTTTCTGGAAGTAAGGTCCTGTCTAAAGGTTCCCAGTCTGGCCACGATGCCCACCATTTAACTATTGTATCATAGTCTTCAAGCGTTAATCTTCTTTTATTTAATTCCATTTAATTGATTTAATTTAATATGATGATTCTGAAAAGTTAGAGGATAAAGAAAATAACTCGTTTGATCCAGACGTAGCCGTGTTAGTAGCTGTCATTTTAACTGTAGCAAAAAACCCTTTTACACCAGAAATTGATTGACCATATAAAACTTCACCTTGAGTAGCTAAACTAGTATTTATAAGGTTAGCAAAGTACTTGTCTTCTTTTCTTTTGAATTCATTTTTAAGCAAACTGTTTTGCATCTCTGCTAATGTTGTAGGTATAGAAAAAACATTTACTGCGTTAGCTTGGTCTTCGTCTGTTTCAAAGCTAGTCATTGACCAGTTTTTCCCGCCTTCGTAATTTATAGTTTTAAAAGACTTTATTGATGAAGGTTGTAAATTTAATATACTAGTTACAGTTGAGTCGTATTGTACGCCGTAAAAGTTAGATCTGTTTACACTGTTTCCAGTGCTATCTATCTCCGTATAGTGCTTATATATAGAACCGTTAGAGGTTGAAAAGAAATTGTTTTGAATACTAAACATTTGTTCAGGTATATAACTTAAAATGCTTGTCCAACCTCTAACTGATTCGTCAAAAGTAACAGTTACATCACCTTGTGTACCAGAAGAACAAAGAGATAATACATATGAATTATTATATATATCATAACCTCCAATAGCTTTACCACTTTGCAAGCCTCCAAACTTATCTCTGAAGAAATCATACATACCGTTATTAGATATCTCCGTTATACCGTCCATAGACAATCTAAGCACAGCTCCTCTTGATGCATCTGTAAAATATTTTCTATAACCATAAACAGCGAAAGACTCTGGGTTTTTAGCTATACCAAACTCACCAGCGTATGGTTGTATATTCCCAATAACAACGTTAGAAGCAGTCTGTAAAGGCATACCTTCTTGACTATATATAGCGTCTTTATCTATTAAAGCTCTACTTACTTTTGTTTCTTGAAAGATAATTAGATTAGAATCTTCTGCATAAAGCTTTTGTATTGATCCATATCTTGGGTCTGTAGATCTAGTAATATCTTGAGCTACAGAGAATTGATTGGTATTATTTACACCAGTTCTAGAGTTGTAAACGCCAGAATAAATAAGAGAACTTTCTCTAATCTCAGCTTCTTTAACCTCATCTACAGCGTATGCTTTTACGCCAAAATCAACAGTGGTGTTATTATATCCACCACGTATTCTTGCTTCTTCTATGTACCAGTCTTTATTTATATCTGCTGTTGATGCATTATATTCTTTTGGTATATTTGTAAAGTCTTTTATAGGTCCTAAAACAATAGTAGCAGGCGAGGTTATGGTAGGAGATGGCTCTGGGTTCACTAAGAATTGAGTATCACTGTTTCTTTTAACTATGTACCCTACGTATCTACTTGACGTACCATATTCTATTGTTACTTCCTGTCCAACATTCATACTGACGGGTCCAAAGCCTGGGCTGTCTATGTTTATAGTGTTACCGGATTGAGAACTAAACACAGGCGTCGATCCGCCACTTACATCTGAAATGCTTTTAATCTTCTTTAACCAAAAAGAGTTATAGTATTTTAATTCTATAGTAGCTGCCATAAGTATTTAATCACTTGTTTTTTTGACTTATTACTGTAATAAGTTAGTATTTCTATTATCTGCTCTATTGTTATTACAAACACCACTAGTATTAAAAACACCTCTTTTAGCGTTAGTTGTAGCTGGAATAGATTTTTGCCCAGCAGATGTTAACTTGATAACTGATTTGGTCGGATTAATCTTTGTTTGACCTGAGCCAGATGTCGGTGGTCCGTAATAAATATAATCATACGCAGTAGCGGCAGTAGTAGCGGTTATTTGCTCCCATTTAAGAGCGGTTACATAGTATCTATCCCCTGTTGGAGGTGTGTATACTGTGTCTAATGCGAAAGTTGTAAAAAATTCACGTGCATATTCTCCAAAAGGAGTATCCGCGTACACTCTATTCTCAGGTTGAATTCCTGTTGTAATACAAGAATTTGGGTTCTGACCAGGTACTGTTGTGTACCCAGTACTACTGTTTGTGTACATGTCGTAAGCATATACGCGTTGTACTTGCCCTGTGCCTTGGTAATGTAAGTCAAATAATGTTAAATCAAAGGAACCAATTTGTTCATCTGTATTTACGGATGCTACAGCTGCATCTACCTTCACTATAAAAGCGTATTCCCCAGGTGTATTTTGAGCGAAATATGTATAATAAGGTTGGTAAGGTGGATTTCCTAAAGGTCCATATACATTTAATTTTGGTAGACTGGTTGTACCATTACTATCACTTATTGCTGCCCAAGCATCTGTAGGAGTTGCTCTATGATAAGTTTCTATGACTAAATCCGCTTGTAGTGTATTATTTTCTTGTCCTGCATATGAAAGATCCGCCACAAGTTGAATTCCAAACTCTCCTTGAGAAAGTACACCAACAGGAGTGTTTGTACCATCTTTGTACATTAATAGGTTAGATACGTTGTTAGGGTAATTAGGTAGTTCATCATTAGGGATAATTCCGTCTGACATGTATTGACAAAAAGCAAAAGTACTTGGGTTAGTACCAGATGCATTAGGATCGTAATACCAATTTTCTAAATTACCATTAGATTCACCAATATTGGTTTGCGCATACCCATTTACTATAGTAACTGTCTTATTTATACAAATACTGTCAGTGTCTAAAGCCCCGTTGCTAGCTGCGTCACACAGTTGAATTGAAAGGGGATACGACCCAGAGCCTGCACCTACTCCGGCTGAAGTTAAACTTAATACACCTGTGTTTTGGTTTAATGCAAAGAATCCATCATCATTACCTGAAAGAATTGTCCATCTAAAACCAACAGTGTCATTATTCGCATCTACAGAGCCGTTTAAAGCGTTGGTTGAAGTGTCTGAAAAATCATGTATTGTTTGACCTGCTGTAAAAGTAGGGTCAAAAGTATATGAAGGTGGCGATGGGAGATCAAAGCTTGGGGTTATATTTTGCAGTCTACCGCTAAAAGAAAGCACAACAGAACTCCAACTTGAGTCAGGGTCAGGGTCTACAATTTCCATCTCAAAAGTATAAACATCTCTATCGAAACTACCAAATTCATACACAAATGGCCGTAGATGTTGCACGAAGTAAGCTCCAGGATCAGCGCCATTTGAAGGAACTTGACTTATCTCAAAATCATTAGAAACAACTGTACCATCTCCATTTGTAACACTGTAGTTACCTAATTCAGTTAACTGCATTTCGCCGCCAGTGTTGTTTAGCGGGTAAAAATTTCCTGTTAACGGTGTATTACCAGTAACACCTTTTGCTGGATTGTCTTCAAAAAACTCAAAAGCAGTATCCTGTAGACCTACTGGACCATCAAAACCTACACCAACATCCCAGTTTATATCAGAAATAAGTCCCACTGAAGCTGTTTCCCAATAAATATCTAAATTAGATACAAAAGGTTCTGTTTCGTAAACAGCAAGTTGAAACCTGTCTTGTGAAAGGTTGGGTGTTGAAAAGAAGCTATTATAATTTAATCCAAATTGATTTTCCGTAGTAACTCTGGCTACAATAGGATTAGATTCGTATTGAAAAATTGCTGAAGTTCCATTTGTAGCAATATCATTTAATATATCGTTTGTATTCCCTATTGATGTAGAAATGTCAGAAGATCTAAATGGGTAGTATTGAGTATTCCTAAATCCTCCAACCGCTGAACCTATTGGTTTAACACGTCCGAAAAGTTTAACACTACTTCTATATTGTTTTTGGTCTGGTCCAACTTCCGATAAGTCTCTTGGTACTTTGTTTATATTGTCGTTTACAAGCGTTATATAACTTACTGATTCATCTGTGTCTGTAGAGTCATCGACAAGTCCACCACCTGCAACCGCACTAGGTAGATATACATTGTAATATTCTTGCTCTGTTTGTTTAACAACCACCTTGTAAGAATACCAACCTAATGTATTTATAGTATAAGTAAATTTAGTGTCTATAGGATTTGCAAGATCTGTTTCATATAAATTGTTGACTCTACCGTTCGTTGTTACCACGTAAGGATTGTTGCCCGTGACACTAGTAATAACCACATAATCTTGTGTGCTACCTCTTAAGTATTGACCTACTGAAGGTACAACAGTATTTGCGGAACCTGTATCTATAGTAAAAGTATATGTAGAATCCGTAGTTGTAGTGGTGCTACTTACTAGTAGGTCAAACCTTCCAGCTTCTTCAGCATATAGCCCAGGAGCACTGTTTTCAGTCTTTACAGATGTTATTGGTGTGTTAACTAACATTATGATAGAACTACCAGGCCAATCAATAACACCATCAGGCATATCACCCGCGTCAATATCTCCAGAACCGCTTGGATCGTCTTGTATGTATTCGTTATATATAGTAGAACCAGCAAAGAACGTACCACCTACATCTACACCATTTCCTTGTCCAGAAGATAATATTACATCGGACTGTCTTCCAAATTTATCTGATAATACAATACCAACTTGATAATTTCTATTTTGCTTAACTGTATGGTTTGGGTATTCTACAAAGTTCGTATATGTTCCAGAAGAAAGTTTTGTCTGTACATTAATATTGTAATTTATAAACCTAGGAGGAGTATGTTTTGTCTGAAAATTACTATAAACAACTCTGTTACCAATTATCTCTTGCCCAAACGCTTTAACTGGCACTTTATCGTATACTCTAGTCGTTTGATCTGCTGGAAGTGTTCTAATTGGTTTTGTGGATTGGTAGTTGTATGTATAAAAATTATCATCTCCAGTTAGACCATCTAGCACTATTGAGTCAACTACTTTAACAGTTGTTTGATCAGATTCTTTATACAGTATGTCAATTTCTTTAAGCTTATAAGAACTAACTATATTACTAATAGTGTCTGGAAGAGGTATAACTAGTTCGATGTTATTAACATCATTCTCGAACCAATTAACAATAGTGCTCTGAACAGCGTTATCTTCTTGGCCGTTAATAAAGTAACCTTTTTGTTTTGGTATAAAAGCTATCTGTGTAAAAGGAGAGAAAATAGAATACTCGTTATCTTCAAATTTAAATCTATATGCGAATCTAACAAATTTATCCTCTAAATAATCAGGATCACCTGGCCAAGTACTAACGTTTGATTTGTCAGTCATTGTCGACGATAAGAAATAAATAGTGTCTGTAGTTGTAATAGCTGTAAGGGGTGCATCTGAAATAGTAACAGTGGTTTGTCCTGTAACCCCGGACGCTACCGCGCTAACAACCGTTATATACTCGTTTGGTTCGATTGTAGCTGATCCACCTTGGCTTGATCCTAGTACAATCATACCTGCTACAATACTAGTGTTTTCTGGAACATCAAATACGGTTGTTGAAGCAATGCTAGTAACATCTTCAATTTCTTCTTTTATAAGAGATATAGGTTGATATGGGTTGTATTTAGCAACAGAAATATGATTTTCCTTGTAGTAGTGAGAGTTGCCTTCTCTTATAGCTGTTTCTACATTTATTTTCCTTGGCTGATTTCTATTATCTGTCCAAAATAATAAATCTTCTATTAAGTTAGCGCCAAGAACAGGGTTTCTTGTAGAAAAATTAAGCCAATAACCTTCTAATAATAAGTTAGTTGTGTTATTTAATGAATTGTAAACTAACACCTGGCAAAGAGCAGTGTCTGGGGCTAACCCAGCGTTATACCAATCTGTCTTGAAGTAATAAACAAGAGAGTTAGTATCATCAACAAAATAGCCTATTACTCTTCCATCATCGTCATAAGAGCTTGATGTAACTATAGAGTTACCTAATATTGATTCTAAAGAACCTACATCGCTTGACTCTGATCTAGAGACAGCTATGTTTAAAGCATCTCTGTATTCGTTCTTCGGTATCAATCTAGCATCTAAATCTTTATTCATTTTAGATGATATGAAACTATTTTTTACTTCTGCCATTTAATTTATGATTTTATCCACTTGGATTTACCTCGCATAACTTGAACAAACTCGCTTAGCTTAATATTAGATAACCTTATTTTAGCATTTCTTAATTTAGCACTTTTTTCTTGACGTAGTCTTTGGACTAGATATTCAGGTTGATTGATTCTGGTAGAAACTATAGCATGTAAAATATAAGCATACATAGCTTCTTCAGCCATCTTAGGGACTCTAGTATCCAAGTCGTAGGCTAAGCCATCAGAAATGTACTCTAAAATGATCGTACGGCCAACTAGATCGTTTGAAAAACAAAAACTATTAGTTCTTTCATTTATCGTAAACCAACCGTTCACTTGACTAATCTCTGGTTGTATCCCGTAGAAACCACTTTGCCAAGCAAATCCTTGACCAAAACCTCCACCATATACATCAGCCCATACAGGTGACCCATCTTGTAGTTGGTTATTTATAGTACCAATACCATTAGAATTCCATCTCTGTTCTGTTACTGAAGGTGTTTCTATGTTTGTTCCAAAACTGTCTTGAATAGGTGTGCCTTTGCCATCTTGCAAGAGAACTGAAGTTGGGTTACTAGTAAGTGTAGTTGGATATATAATGTGTTTAATACCTGATCGATCTATCCATGATATGTTTACATAATTAACATAGTCCTGAGGTATAGGAATGCTTAAGCTTGGTGGTATATCTATCTCTTGTGATCTTACGCTTTTTAATGTATCATAGCTAAACTCTTGCATAGCTCTTTTAGCAAAAAATACAATATCTGTTCTTTTTGCAGATAATATCATTTTGCCATCACCAACATAAGCTACTAAAAAGTTATTTACAATGTCATCTAACTTAGTGTACGCGTATGAACCGTAATTCTCTTGTCTAGCAGACTCTACAAGTTGTATAATTACAACATCATTTGTTGATACAGTAGAAACAACAACAGAATCACCAACTAAAGTATAGTCTGTAGTTTCTGTTTTAAGTTGATTGTTTATAAAAACTTGATAGTTTGAATTTTGAACACCTTGTATAGTTGGCTTTAATATAGTATCTCCAACCCATTTTATACTAACATTAGTAGCGTTTGCAGCTGAAACGTAACCCTGTTGACCTGAGTAGTAATGTGCGTTGTTTTCTGTAATTAAACCCATTTGTTATTAAGATTTTGCGTTTTGTTCTTCTTGTTTAATTTGTTGAGCAGCCAATTGTATTATTGTAGGATCCTGAACTACTACACCAGCATATAAAAGTATTCTATTTATAACATTGGTTTCCTCAGAGGTTTCTAGCTCAAAGTTGTAAGATCCTGTTGGTGTGAACTCATAATAACCATTAGTTGATATAAAGTTCCAAATTACTTTTTGAGGTTTTCTAAGAAAAGTAGCTTGAACTACTTTTGTTGTGGCAATAGAGTCTGGCTTAACATAAATTTTACCAGATTCATAAAGATATACGGGAAAGTTTTCGGTTGGAGCTGTCAAGTCTGATCTTTCTACGTTGTAGAAGTCCGCTCTTTGAAGTCTTTGAGCCTCTATAGGCACATTCTCACCAACGCTAACTGTTCCTAGTCTATAAAAAGCAAATTCAGTAGTTAATGGATTATCGTCGTAAACAACAGGAGTACCTCCTCTTAAAGAATCAAATAAAGGTAAACGGAAATAAGGTATAGTTCCTTGAGGTACGTGGTCACAAAATCCAAAGCATTTGAATAATGCTAGCTTATCATCTAGGTCAACCTGCCTATTACTGTAGTCAAAATCTGCTTGAGGCACACGTATTTGCTGGTTTAAGTCATCGAAGTATTGCTCAAATATATCAAGTTGAACTTTAGTGGCTGTTTTATTAAACTCGTCTGGAGTCATATAACCACGTTGCTCTTTATTTAATATCAGCAAAACGGTTTTGTATACCGAGTTTACGTTTATAGCCATATCTGTTTTGTTTATTCAGAAAAGTTAGTAAAAATTAATCTAGATTTAGATCTTTCTAATTTGTCTATTTTTTCTATTAATAATCTTTGTAGTAAGTTTGGATTTGTGTTTTCTCTATTTGCTAATATAGCGTAAACTATACAAGCATATAAAGCTTCTTCTGCTAGTTTTGGAATAGCTGCATTTTCATCAGTAGTCAAAGCGTTTGATAAGTACTTTAAATCAAAATCTGCTTGACCTTGATTAGCTGCACTAAAGTACATAACTTTAGTAGCATAGTTTATTGCGAATTCATTCACTTGTTGACCACTACTGCTATTATATTCAACCTGAGTGAACGTAACCCCATTTACAACCACAGATACAGTACTTACAAAATCTGCAGGTAGAGCAAAAGTAGCTGGTAAATTTGCTAGTTGTACTAAAAACTGACTTTTTAAAGTTTCATATGCAAATTCCTGTAGACATCTCCTAGCGTGGAATATTACTTCTGTTCGTTTTGAATCTGGTATAAGTTTACCAGGTCCAGTGTAAGATATTAAAAAGTTATTTATTACATCATTTAATGATATAAAAGCGTTGCTTAATTGTGTATCTGCCATTTTTTATTATTTTTGATCGTTAGCATTTATTTGTTGCTCCTTTTGCGCGCTTAAAGACATAACAAATTGATCCTTAGTCATAACCCCCGCGTAGCTTAGTATTTTATCTATAAGCAACGGTTGATCTGATTTATGTATTTGAAAGTCGGTGGAGTCTAAAGAATTGTAAATGTAATGACCTAATTCTGTATCTACATTAAATCCCCATTTAGGATCTGCTGGAAAGAACAAGTAATTCAATTGAATTACACCAACACCATCTGGAACAGTGTCTGGGTATAGTGTTATTTTACCTCCTTCATAAATGTACACGGGATAAAAAGATGTAGGTTGAGTTAAAGGAGATTGATTAGTTGTAAAAAGCTCGTATTGTTGTATTCTTTGAGCTTCTCTACCTGGTACACCAACGGCTGGACTATTGTAAATAACAGAGCCTAATTCTTGAACTTGAGAGGTAGGTGTAGCTGTACTGCTAACCAAGTCAACGTTTTCAATCTTTTTAAAAATAGATATTTTTTCATCTAACAAGGCCATTCTATCAGCATAAGCTAAAGAAGTTTGTGGCATCCCAAGTAACTGATTTAAATCATCAAAGTATTGAGTAAAAATTTCTTGCTGCGCTTGAGTAGCAATCTTGTTGAACTCATTAGGCGTCAACACTCCTCTTTTTTCTTGTTCTAGTACAACTAGAACAGCTTTATAAACTTTGTTTATGTTTATAGCCATTTTGTTTTTTTTAAGTTACTTGTTAGAATATAGCCGGCCATATTTATTGACCGGCATATATATATTAATTATTACATGTTATACAAACTTTTTCTCTATAGATTTAAAAATTTCCAACCCTTCATCTGTTTTAAAGAAAGACGCCATAGCTGAGTATGGATGCTCGTCAAAAGGAACAGTCATAAGTTTCTTACCATTAGATGCCCAAACAAAAGTTCTTTGGTCTGCTGATAGCTTTATTATACCTGATTCCGTTGCTTTAATAGCAAAGTTTCTTAGTTGTACGTTTTCATCATTAGCTAGATCGATAAATAAATATGGATCGTTCTTAGCGAACATAAGAAGATCTCTTTTTACTTCTCTACTAGTCATTTTAGATACTTCAGAACCTACTTCTACTCTTAATATAGCCTCTGCTTGATCAATGTCCATGGATTTAGCCGCGTTTAAAGCTTCAATCTCCATTTCTAAATAAACTAGATCATCAGTAGCTTTTTCTACTTTACTAAATTCGTAATACTTAGAGTTTAGAGAAGGGTGATAAATAGATAATAGTTTCTGTAAATTTTGTTTTTGTTTAGGTACAAATAAAGTACCGTTTTTAAATACTACGTGACCAAGTGTTGCTTCACCTTTTTGTTCTTCTACAAGTGGTGAATTTTGGTTAGTTGCGTATCTTAATTCTTTTTGCTCCCCGGTTTTTTCATCGAACCATAGTAAAGGAAATCTACCAGAATGTCTAGACGGTAGAGTCGCTGTTAATGGGGTGTATGAACCTTTCAAAATGTAAGTTCTATCTTTAACTTCCCATATTGGTTTAGCGGGTGCTTGTTTTGTGTTTATAGGCTGAGGTGCAACCTCTGCTTTTACTACTGCTGTTTTAGCTTGATTTGCCATAATATAATAAAATAAAAATGTTAATAAAGGTAATAATTACCCCCGTTAATAGAACGAGGGTAAAAATTACAGTAATTTACTCTTGTATTAGTCAGTAAACAATACGAAATTGTTTGCCGCTTGTACACATAAACATCTTTCAGATAAGAAGTGTACTTCCATTGCATCAAGATCAGAAGTGTAAGCTCCACCAACAGATCCAGTTAACCAAGACTTCATACGTCTGTCATCACTTTGAGACGCTCTGTAACGTACGTGTAAGAATGGACGTCTGATGTTAGTTCCTAAAATTTGATCATAAACTGTAGAAGTTCCAGCTGGTATTAAGATACCCTCGATACCTGAATCAGCAACAGCTCCTCTAGTAGATGCATCGTTTAAGTATTTCCAGTCAGTCTTGTAGAAGTCATAAGAACCTCTTCTGAATCCTGAGAAACCTAAGTTTAATGCCATGTCTTCTGAATTTTCAAATAATCCATAAGCAACACCTCCATTTGGTCCAGCAGATACTCCACCTAACATGTTGTCAATAGTTAAAGAAAGTTGACGGTTAACGAATAACATATTTTCTTCGATAGCTCCTTGAGTATCTAAGTTTTTAAGAATTTCGTCAAAGTCAGTTAAAACTCCCGCAGCAGGTGCAAATCCAGAATAGATATTACCTCTTGCTTTTACAGCAGCAAATAAACCTTCAGTTCCTTTGTATTTAACATCTCCAGCGATAGCAGCAACACCAGATCCGGCAGCGGCTTTAGTTCCTTCAACTACAGACATTTCTAAGTAATCTTCAAAACGTAGTCTAGTTTCAGACTCAGCTTTTAAATACCATAAATATCCTCCAGTTCCATCTTCAGTAGCAATTTCCACCCATCCAATCTGAGCAGCGTCAGATCCAGAGATAGCGTATTTGTCTTTAATGATGATAGGTGAGTTAGAGAATTGAGTGAAAGAAGGAGTGATTGACTTTATGTCAGCATCTCCAGTTCCTTTTTGAAACTCAGAACCATATACAAAAATCTTCAAGTCTGTATCTAATACGTTGAAAGTGTCATCAAGAGTAGCTCCAGTATAAGTAGCAACTGTAAGAGTAGCTAAAGTACCAGCTCCGTTGTTTACACTATCTGTTACTAATGCAGTTACTTCTAGTCCGTTAGCAGGATCTAAAACTACAATAGTATCATTTTTAGATATAACATTATTTATTTGAGATGTTCCACCAGTTACAAATGTCAAAGTAGTAGACGTAGCGATAGTTACATCATTATAAGCAATGTGTAATCTGTTTTGCTCAGACCATACTACTTGATCAGAAGTCATAGGCATTTCAGCACCTACCATACGTAAGAATCCAGATAATGTTCTGTTTCCGTAACGCTCTACTTCTTGTTCATAAATTTCAGGTAGATATTGTTGTGCAAAATCGTTTCCTGATCCATCTGTAAAACTTAAATAGTTATCAGATAGTAATTGTTGTTTTTGACTCGGTTTAATTGAACCGAATGCGTTGTTTAATGCCATTTTTAAATGATTTTAAATGTTAAATTTTTATTTTTTTAATTTTTAATTTTGACGAACTTAGAGCTCCATCGTTTAACACCTTTACTTTGATACCATCTTTAAAACCTGTTTGAGGCGATTGCCTTAAGGCTTGACTTGGATTTTTTGAACTGTCTATAACTTCTTTGACAGCGTCAGCTTTTCCTTGTTCGTAGAAATGATTAGCAATAGTATCGACATTAGCAGCGGCATACATAGCTTTGTGATAACCAGCTGTATCTTTAACACTACCGTCTTTGTTAAGGAACTTCCCTACGATGTTAGTAATGTCTGACTGGGTTTCTGCAACTTTACTAGGATCCTTTACACCATACCTGAATTTCTTTTCTCCCAAATTGAAATCAAAACCTTTGAAATCTTGTGAGAAATGTTTTTTGGTTTGGCTTTTGAATAAATTGTGCTGTTGCTCTGCTTTGCCTTTCTCTTCGTTATGTCTATTGAAAAAATCCACAGCTTTTTGTTGTTCTTGAGTTACGCCCGGTCTCAACTTGATCTCGTCGTAGTACTTACTCTTTGTTTCCTCTAAAAAACTCTTGGCTTTTGCAACTTCTTCTTTAAATGCAAGTTTCTTCTTGCGAATATCTCTATCTTCGTCTAGATCCTCGTCATACGAAAAATCTTCGATTAAGAGATTTAAATCCTCACTGTCTAAGTAAGGTTTTGTTTTTTTGTAATACTCTTTAAGTAATGTGTCGTTATCTATATTGGAATAATCAGCATTTAATCTAACGTAGTCATTAATTGTTCCACCAGTCTCTTCCATAAAAGAAACTAATTTTTCAATATTTTCTGGTAAATTAATTCCAGCATTTTGCTCGACTACAGCTTGTTCTAGTTGTTCTTCTAGAATCTCTACTTCTTCTTCTACGTCTTCGCTAGTTATCTCTTGTATAATAGGTGTATCTTCTTGAACAACCTCTTGAGTAACTTCTTCTTGAGCAACCTCTTGAGTAACTTGTTCTACTTGTTTTTCTTCAGCTTCAATTACTACTTTGGTAACTTCTTGCTCTTCATTACTTTCAGATAAATCCACTTTTATAGGTGCATCTTGTTGCTTACCTAAGTTTCTTGGTTTAGTCTTTTTACCTTTTAAGGAAAATTCTCCTTCTTTTTTTTCTTGTGACATAATATGATATAATTAAATAATTAAAATTTGCTTTTATTAAAAGCTGAACTATTGTATTCCAAAACCGCTTAAATCGTCAAAAGAAGATGATTCAAAGTCTTTAGGCAGCTCGTCGTTTTGTCTTTGAGCTATCATTTTTGATTGCTGCGTAGCTTGTATCCTTGTTCTCTCGTCTTTACGATCTTCTATTTCAAACTCTCTGCCTTTTTCAGCATCTGCTTTTATTTTTGCTAATTGAAACTGATAGTTGTAATCTTCAGCCATTAGCTCTCTTTTTATTTGAGCTTCAGTTTGCATTCGCTGTATTTCAAACTGAGACTTTGCTTGCTCTATATTTACTTTCTCTTGAGTAAGAGCTTGTTGCTTTTGAACTTCAGCCATTGCAGCAGCCTCGCTGGATTGAGCGTTTGCCTGCGCTTGTGACTGTATGTTTGCTTGTTGTTCAGCCATTTTTTGTTGCTGACGTTTTTTCTTTTTAAGTTTCAACAGTTGATTAGCCATTTTTAGATTCCTAACCTGTCTAATGTCTATGATATCATCAAGATCTACACTTCCAGTTTGTAAAGCTATTTGGAGGTTTTGCTCTAGTTTAGATTTCTCCTCTTCATCAGGTTCTAATTCTAAATATATACCAAAATCATGTAGATTTAAGTTTTCAATTTCGCTAAGTGTTTGGAAATTATAGTTTGATATACTCTGCTTAAGCGAGTTAGCTGTTAATGGGTATGATAAAGAATCCGCTATTTTTAAAGAAATGTTTTCACATACTCTTAACGTCAAAAACAATTGTGCTTGCATTAAGTGTCTCGTTGCTGTGTTTGATGCGTTAACTGCCATCTTCTGCAAACCTAATAAAGAGTCTTTATCTGGTTGACTACCATCTCTTGCTTCGTTTAATCCAGTTACATCTCTAATCATTTGTAAATAATACTGATAAGTATTTATAAGAGATGTTATCTTTCCTTGGCCAGATGATGATGCTAGTTCTTGAATAGGCACTTTACCTGCGTTGATACCTCCGTCTTGCGTTAAAGATCTACCAACTACACTACCAGTTTGAAAATACATATTTAAAGCCTCTGCTGGATTATAAGCTGTTCCATTCCCTAGATCAACTTCAGCTAAACCGTCCATATCTAAGAACACACCATCAGGCACTATCCTAGACATTACTTGTTGTAGCTTCAAGTGAGTCAACTGAATCATATCTGCGAACCCAGTTATTCTACTTACTATAGACTCTATCCTTCCTTTATACATCCTAGGAGCACATATAGAGTAGTTCATTTCTACTTTAGTAGTATCAGCGAAAGGTCTAGACATATTCTCTGCCAACTTCCACTCTAACATATGGTTATTACCTAATACTTTTGCTCCGGTATACAGAACCTCTATAGTTCTATAAACTCTTTCAAAATTATCATTAGGTGGTGGATTAAATTCGTCAGTTTTTTCTATAGCTTTTTGTAACCCACTATCTGTTCTTTTTATTTTAAATACCTGGTTCATGTAAGTCTTGTATTCAAAATACATAACTTGAACAGTGTTTGAATCGTAATTACCCCAACCTGTTATATATTGAGAATTACCTGGCATTTTTTGTATAGCCTCTAATTCATCTTCAGATACGTCTGGAAACTGCTTTTTTAATTCAGCTATAGTTATAGATTTAACTTCACCTACATAATATATATCGTCAAAGTTAGGGTCTTCAGTATATGAATGAACCATGTAAGCTGGATCAACATAATCAATAGTGACACCGTTTGATGGATTAAAACCTGTCTTTACCGCGCCTATACCTAAAACTGTTAGATCGTAATTTAATCTACGTTTAGTTAGGTTATATTTATTTCTAGCTAAAGTATTGTTTATAACTTCTTCTTCAGCTACTTCAACACCTTGCTTGTATGAAAGCTGCATATGTAGCTCTAATTCTTCAAGAGTATCTGGTAGTTCGCTTTGGTTTAAGCTAGATCTAGAGAAGTCCATTCCAGTATTTTGCTTAGCTGTTTGTATTAAGTCTTGAGCAACCATATCTGCAGCTATAGCGTTAGCGTGATCAGTTCTTTTCTTTTGACTCTCAGGATCTTGTGCGTAAGCAATTATATCGTATTCTTTGTTAGACATTCCGTTAACAACAATATCTACAAACTTAGGTATAACTGGCACCGGTTTCCAATCTAGGTTCAAGTAAGATAAATCACCGTTTATAGATAGTTCATCCTTGTATTTAGCTATAGATTGTTCACCTCTAGCGTATAATCTAAGTTGATGGTAATTGCTATAGCTCTGAGCGTATCTGTTACCAGAACGACCCTCTTGAAACCACTCTCCCTCGATAGCTCTAGCTACTTGAATCCCGTAATCTAAGCTTGCTTTAACCTCATCACTAACTACTTGGCTAGGGAAAGAGCTATTACCATTGGTGTATACTTTCATTTATCTTATAATTTTTGACGACGTTCCTTTGTTGTTGTATCTCTTTATACCTAAATCTACTTTCTTATGTTCTCTCTTTGCTACAGGTGTATACCTGTTTTTGTTGCAAGCCATTATAGCTAGTCCAGAACTTATAGAGGCATCGTGTTTTGTTCTATTGTTTATATTAAATTTAGCCCAGTCT
>TARA_R110000787_G_scaffold51156_1_pt1 | contig 16528 bp, 23 predicted proteins | sample TARA_R110000787 | Tara Oceans TARA_R110000787 (sample SAMEA4397920) | marine metagenome | biome: Polar Biome; feature: [DCM] deep chlorophyll maximum layer (ENVO:01000326); material: water (ENVO:00002006), including particulate matter (ENVO:01000060) such as... | depth 35 m
ACTCTTGAAAATATTTCTAAGACCGCTGGTGAAAAGCGTAAAATAGAAAGAGAAAAAGATATTAAACCAGGAGACAACGAATGGTTTAAACTTTGGTTTAGTTTACCGCACATGACTGGCGGCGGATTTAGGGGGCGTAAAAAGTAATGGCGGCAAATGGAATATCAACACTAACATTAAAAGCGACTAGACAAGACACTAAACTTGCAAAGGCTACAGCAAAGCGTGAAGGCAAGGCCGTAGCTCTAAACGGCGACATTAGCGGCAGTACAGATACTGATGCAGTAGCATACAGAGCAAGGAATACACTTACAGTTAGCCAATTACCTACTAGGTATCATGCAAGTAGTAACACAGGTGCATTAGTTGATAATGCAAATAGTGGTGGACTAGTAACAGGAAGACCCTGGACAGCATAATGAAGTATCATAATTTAAAAGACATTAATAACAACGTTCCTAAAGCAGGAAGTTTCAAACACTTCCTTCGTATACAGGAAAACGGCGGTCGTGTTGTAAAAGGTGTTAACACTACAGCAGATGTTGGTACAGATGCTATTAAGAAGCAAGCCGCAAAGTTTGGTAATACTGTAGACAAAGATGGACGTCCACCTACACTATCAAAAAAGGTAAAAGGCTCCAAAACCAATGTATTATTCAATTTAGGTATGTCAGAATCGGTTGACAACACCCATGAAAGTGTGCTATACTATAGTAAGATGGCAGAGAATTTGGGCGAACTAGCAAGTACAAGTAAAGTATACGTAGACATGGATGGCGTATTAGCAGACTTTTTTGGCGAATGGCAAAAGTTAATAGGCAGTGACTGGCGTAAAGTAAAAGACATTGAGCCTGCACTACAAAAGATTAGAGATAAAGATAATTTTTGGTTAGACTTACCATTACTACCACAAGCAAAAAACTTACTAGGTATTATTAAAAAAGTTAAAGGTAGTTATACTATCCTAAGTAGCCCACTACCAAACGATCCTAATTCAGAACCACACAAACGTGAATGGATTAAAAAGAATTTAGACTTCTTTCCACCAGAAAACGTTATCATTACACATGACAAACCTAAGTATGCTGTTAACAGCGATGGTACACCAAACATTTTAATTGATGACTTTGGTAAAAACATTGCTAGTTGGGAAGCGGCTGGTGGCGAAGGCTTTAAACACAAAGATCATAAGTTTGAAAGAACTGCAAAAGCAATCAAACAACATATGTCAGAGCCTGTAGAAGAAGCACCAGAAGATAAAATTAATAAGAAGATAGTACAAAAAGCTCAAGGTATGATGAAACCTATGTATAGTAGCGAAATAGCGGCTATGGTGGAAGATGAATTTGAAGCTATTAGAGAGGCCGCACTTAAAAGATATAAAAAATCTAATGGCAAAATAGATCTTTACACGGCTTATACTATAGCTATTGAAGATGAGTTTCCGGAAATACCAAATCCTATTTTTGTGTTTCAGTATATGACAGATCCTGTAGATCCTAATCATCAAGATATTGTACCACAAGAAGCTGAAGATGGTAGCTGGGCAGATAGGGCTGATAAAGAATATCAACAAAATCCTAAGGATGGCGGGTTTGATGGTAAAATTAAAGGTAGATGGTTTGCTATCAAAGCAGATAGAGACAGTTATATGGATCAGGGAATGGAACCAGAAGATGCTTTAGATAAAGCGGCAGAGAGACATGGTGTAGATCCTGAAGAAGTCGAAAAATGGATAGCCGCAGGAAATGCTGTTAAGATTAAAGAACGTAAACTTACCAAAGGCGAAGAAAAGAAAAAAGAAAAAAACGTCAAGGGTATGAAGAAGAATAAAGGCGACTTTGAAAAACGTTATGGTAAAGAATCCAAAGCAGTTATGTACGCAACAGCAACTAAAATGGCAAAAGAATCATTACTATGGAGTATTGAAACAGGACAAGACCTTAACGAATCTATAGATAAAATTATTCAAGTGCTAGAAGAAATGGATCGTAGGCAATTTATGAAAACTGCTGGAAAAGTTGGAGCAGGACTAGGAGCGGCCGCATTATATTCTGCTTTACCTACGCCAGTAAAAGCAATGACTAAAGATTCAAAACCAAAACCTAAAATTATTATGCACACGAGCATTGGTCGCGAGTTTGATTTATCTGACCGTGCAAATCCTGCAAAAGCAATTCTAGATATGTATGCAAAAATAGAAAAAATATATGTTGATAGAGGAGAAACACTCCCTCAAGTTTGGGTTACACTAGACGGCAAACAAGTTTGGGCACCTGCTGGTAGTATTCCTAATGCTAATAAAACTCTTTGGACTAAGGAAAAAGCTAAAAAGTCGAATGATAGAGAAGCCAAAATTAACAAAGAGGCCCGAGCCGCATGGGATAATGGAGAGAGATTAAGTACGCAATACAATATGCATTTGATTAAATTTCGACATAGGTATAAAGAAAGTATAGATGAAAACTTCGCAGACGGTAAAGTAAAAGGCAAAAGCAAGCCAGGTAGAGTAAAGAAATCTGGTGCTAGTTGCAGTAGTAGTGTAACCGAGCTACGTAAAAAAGCAAAGAACGCAAGTGGTGAACGTGCTAAAATGTACCATTGGTGTGCTAATATGAAATCTGGTAAGAAAAAATGAGGATTGACGAACTCATAGCCCAACCAAACGATATGGATCATATGGTTCAACGTGTTGGTGTGATTGCTGATATATGTAATACAATGGGCAACAAGCCTTTAATGTATCGTCAAGTAAAAGGTGTGATAAACAATACTTATAAATTTGTAGTAAAAGTTACTCCAGAAGAAAATAGAGAAATAAACGGCAATAAAAAAAACCCTGCACAACAAAATGTAATACAAAAACTAGGTATTAAAAATCCGGTATGGGCAACAATGGAACCAGCACCAGGCACATCAGGACCGTTTGGTGAAAACAACATTATGATTCCAGTAGGCAACTACCAAATACATCACAGTAGTGAAGTACAAGACCTAGGACGTAAAGATGATGTTGAACAATTTATGGACACGTACAAAACAGGTTGGCCTGGTGCGGAACACGGCGACAATGAAGTCATAGTAGACTGTGTTAACTACTATCTAATTAATGTGGGAGCCTTTGTAGGTAAGTATGCAGGTAAAAAGGCCAAAGCCATTCTTGCTATCAATCGATCCAGAGGATACTACAGCGACTGGGATAACCTCAACAAAGAAATGCTCAAAGCAAAGTTTGGTACATACAAAGATGTAGGTTGGTATTTGTCTAATCCTGTAACTAACTATCTAAAGTGGATGGACGAAAATCAAAAGAAAAGATCAGCAGACGCAAGGGCGGATTTAGAAAAGGGTGTTGATCCATATAAAGATGCATTTTGGAATAAAAAATGAGATACGTAGAATTTAAACAATTTGATATTAAATCTTTTCTAAGCGAAGGAACAGAATACAATTTATACTTGCAACTAAAAGAAAGTACTCCACAGCAATTACAAGAAGGTATTGTAGATAGTTTAAAAAAACTTCCTAAAAACTTATTAGGAAAAGTTCAACCAATAATTAAAAAAATACCAAAGACAGGTAAGAATCTTGTGTTAGTAGCAACACTACTTGGAACTATAGTAGGAGCAGTACAAGCAGGAGACATGGCAAAAGTAGATACTCCTCTTGATAAACTTAATAGCATGACAACAATGAGTTCAACAATGGACCCAGGTAATAGTCCAGGACCAGGACATACAATGCCTGACGAAATTAAACCAATAAAGATGATAAATGCACCGGCCGCACCTGATGGTGGTGGTACAATTAAAGACGGTGGCGGCACATTTACATTTGGAGCAGACGGAAAAATGGACAAGTGGGAAACTCCTAAGATTGACGGATACCAACAAACACATGATTTTGAGAAGAATACAATCGTTGTTAATTATGATACAGCAGTAAATGGCGCACAGGTTGATCAATCAGCAACATATGACCTAGACGGAAAACTACTGAGTAAAGATAATACAAAGATGTCTAGTGGTCCAGTTGATCTAAGTATAGATAAAGATAAAGGATCGACTGTTAACTATGATATGGGCGGTAAAAAATTCTCTGCAAATGTGAAGCCGGGTCGAGCGTAAAAAGGTAAATAGTAGTATGTTAATAAGAGAACTTTTTAAAGAAACAAAATGTAATTGTAGCTGTGGTAAAGCGATTTGCGAATCTTGTGGTAAATCACATGCTAAAAAAGACACGAAGAAGAAAGTAAAAGAAGTTGCTACAACAGGTGGTACTAGCTCTAGTAATGTTAGTGTTGGTGCAGTATACCGTAATAATGCTAAACGTGATAAAAATGGTGTTCCTAAAGCAAAACAGGCGTTAAATGCGGATGGTACTGCAAAGAACGGATTAGACATGGGCGGTAGTGGACTACTTAGTGGCGGCTCAATAGCTAAAAGATAAATATATTATAGGATAATATGATGAGAGAAAAAGATTTAAAAGAAAACGGTTTAGCTGATATGGCATACAAGGTTGAAAAAGACCACGAAGTGCAAATGGCTAGAGGTGATCTATACAAAATTGCCAAGTACGGTATTAAACTACACGAAATGCTTAAAGGCGTAAGTGAAGAACAAGGACTTGAAGGTTGGGTACAAGCAAAGATTACTAAAGCCGCAGACTACTTAGGTAGTGTCTATCATCATTTAGACTACGAAATGAAATTTGACGAAGTAACTGAATCTAAAAAAGCTGACAAGTTTGAACCACACATGATGTATGATCCTAAAACAGGTAAAAGCAAGAAAGCTAACAAAGAACAAGATCATAAAGACCTTGCTAAAAAAGGTTGGACACACGACAAGCCTAAAAAAGCAGATGTTAAAGAAGCAGAAGAAGCTACAATGACAGTTACTAATGCTGATAAGAATACAAATTCAAAAGCATGGCAAGAGTACCAAAAAGGTAACAAACGATACAAGTACGACAAAGATGCAGTTCCTGACAAACCAAAAACAAAGACTACAGATTCAAAATCATATGTAAGTTATTTGCAATCAAAATTAGACGAAGCAAAAGGTGTTTGTGCAGAGTGTGGTAACCCAAGTTATACAACATTAGGTTTATCAGAAGCAGAGCTAGACGAAGTAGCTGGTCCTAAAAATTGTTGGAAAGGCTTTAAGAAAGACGGTACACAAGCAGGTACTGGCGAGAACGCAGGCAAACGTGTTAATAAGTGCAAGAAAGCCTAGCATGTTATGCAAAGTTTTAAGTCATCGATAGATGATTGGATACAAAACTTTTTAAGCAACCCCTCTAAAACTTTTAATAACTTACCTCCCTGTCCATATGCAAAAAAGGCTTGGTTAGACAATTCTGTTCTAACACATTGGCTTGACGGTTCATTCGAGTTAGATATATGGTTACGTGCAGAAATAGAAAACTATACATATCATTGGCCTAAAGGCAAAGAAGTAGTTGTATTAGGATTTGATTACGATCGTATAACAGCAGACAATCTTAGTAAAATTATAGACGATACTAAACCTATGTTAGACAACCGTGGGTACATTGCACTAGAAGATCATCCACTTGATCCTGAAGAAGTACAAGGTATAAAATTAAATCATGGAACATATGGCTTAGTTCTTATACAAGAAAAAGAAAAGTTAGATACAGCAAGGAAATGGTTAGAAAAGAAAGGCTATTACAAGAATTGGTCTAAAGAATACAAACAAGAGGTGCAAGAGCGTGAGTGACATATATGCTAGAATTAATTTATCTAAAATAAACTACAGAATGTCTAAATCAGCAGTACTGTTTAACAACCCTCCAGTAGACCAAATACAAGAAATATACGATCAGTATTGTAAGTACAAACAGTTTGAAAGCGTAATGCCTATATTTAATGAAGACTTGTGTGCTCCACATTGTGATATAATTGGATACTACAGCAACAAAGAACTAGTTGCGTTTAGTCACTATTATTGGTATAATTCGGACAATGTAGAAGCAATACAGTTTGCATGGAACTATAAAAACCCTAAGTTGTTCTTAGGTCTAAAGAGCCTACGCCACGAATGTGCATATTACAAGGCTAAAGGTGTTAAGTACATATACGTTGGCTATGCAGATGAATATAAGAAACAAATTAACGGTTTTGAAATATGTCCGCCAAGATAATGGCAAAATAACACTTGACAACGTCTCTAAAATAATGTATAATATAAGTTAATTAAAGGAGAATCTTATGAGTGATAGAGTATATGGTGGCGACGAGAAAGCTAAACTAGAACGTTTGGTTAACGAAGGCGCAACAGTTTTACGTGAAATAGAAGATCTAAGTACAGGTCTTAAAGAAACAGTAAAGGCAATAGCAGAAGAATTAGACATCAAGCCAGGTCTTATCAACAAAGCTATTAAGGTTGCACACAAAGGCGATTGGGATAGAGTTGCTGATGAGTTTGACGACTTAGAGACACTAGTAGTTACTGTAGGGAAAGACAAACCGTAATGCAAAAGGTAAAAGATTTTTGGATCAACAGTTACAAAAGTGATAAGGTTGCTTTTGGATTCGAATTAATAAGTTTTGTCTTTACAGTTATGGCAAGTATGACTTTAGCATTTAATGCTATAGATCCTAACATGCTAATTATATATCCGTTCTTCTTTGTAGGATCGATTACACAATGCTACGCTTCAGTACGTAGAGGTGCGGCTTGGGTAATGCTACTAACTGGTTACTTTGCAGTAATTAATGTATTTGGATATGGAGTGGCCGCATTATGGTGGTAAAACCTTATCAATGGCTGGCCTGGGTGGCTACAGTATGTTTACTGACAGCCGCTACCCTAGCCGCATTTAATGTTTACCCTTTGTACATCTGGGCATTCATTATTAGTAACAGTCTATGGATACTTGTTGGTGTCCTATGGAAAGAAAAAAGTCTTATTGTAATGAACGCAGGACTAACCGTAATTTACATTGCGGGCTTATTGTTCTAATAAATAATAGTAACGCCAATAGCAATAGCTAGGCATGCAGAAGGTTAAGTTGGCCATAAGCAACGTAGGAAAAATATGAAGTTAAGTTGTAGTACACTATACATCTCGCACCCCACAGCCATTCGACATGGTCCATTAGGGGTTAACAAACAATCTAGACAATCTATTATTGAACACTTTCTTAAATTAAAAAAAGAAGGTCAGCCTACTAACGAGTCTTGGAAGACAGGGCATGACATACATCTAGATCATGATATACTTAATCCTTTATTAGATCAAATACATTTATGGTATTGCCATAATGTTGTAGGTCCACGAGGTCCTAAGTTTATAACTGATCAAGTATGGAGTGATACTTATAATTTAGATATTGATGCAGAGGTTTGGTTCCAAGAGAGCTTACCCGGGCAAGGTTGTCCACAACACGAACACGGCACATTAAGTCGTTGTAGTTGGGTGTATTATTTAGATGTTGGTGAAAGTAACAATCCGCTTACATTTGTTGAAATGCAAGAGTCTAAAAACGAAATTTTTCCGGTTGACGAAATCAACTTACCAGTGTATAATGATATGGTAGTCATGTTTCCTAGTACCATACATCATAAGGTATATCCTGTAAACACAACAAGATATATTTTAGCAGGAAACATTAATGACATTACTTATAGGGAGAATAAATGAGTTACGTAGACGCATTATTTGATAGAGACAGTGACATTGTACGTGTTGTAGAACGCAAGGACGGCAAGAGAAAGTTTACTGAATATCCAATCAAATATACATTTTATTATGAAGATCAAAAAGGTAAATTTAAAAGTACATTTGGTGATCCAATTAGTAGAATTGTGTGCAAGAACACAAAAGAGTTTCGAAAAGAACTTGCTATTAACAAAGGCAAGAAGATGTTTGAAAGTGATATTAATCCTATCTTCCAATGTTTAAGTGAAAACTATCTTAATCAAGATGCTCCTAAACTAAACGTTGCATTCTTTGATATTGAGACAGACTTTGATCCAGAGCGAGGCTTTGCTGATCCTAGTGATCCGTTTATGCCTATTACAAGTATAAGTGTGTACTTACAATGGATGGAGACAATGATCTGTTTAGCAGTTCCTCCTAAGACACTTACTATGGAAGAAGCAAAATCAGAACTTGAAGGCATTGACAATGTAATGCTGTTTGAAAAAGAAAGTGAAATGATTGATACTTTCTTAACACTAATTGAAGATGCTGATATTTTGTCAGGTTGGAACAGTGAAGGATATGATATTCCGTATACTGTAAACAGAACTAGTCGTGTACTAAGCAAAGATGATACTAGACGTTTTTGTTTGTGGGGACAACTTCCTAAGAAACGTGAATACGAAAAGTATGGCAAGTTAAGTCAAACATTTGACCTAGTTGGTCGTGTACACTTAGATAGTTTGAACTTGTATCGTAAGTACACTTATGAAGAGCGTCATACATATCGACTAGACGCCATTGGTGAAATTGAAGTAGGTGAAAATAAAGTTGCATACGAAGGCACACTTGATCAATTATATAACAATGACTTTAGAAAGTTTATTGAATATAACATACAAGATACTGCACTACTTGACAAATTAGACAAGAAGCTACGCTTTATTGATCTAAGTAACGAACTAGCACACAGCAACACAGTGCTTCTACAAACTACAATGGGTGCTGTTGCAGTTACAGAACAAGCTATTGTTAACGAAGCACATAGACGAGGCTTCCAAGTTCCTAATCGTCCACATCGTGATGAGGAGAACACACAAGCGGCAGGTGCATATGTTGCGTTTCCTAAAAAAGGATTGCACAAATGGATTGCATCAATGGATTTAAACAGTCTATATCCTAGTGTGATTCGTGCATTGAATATGGACCCTGCTACTGTTATAGGACAAATACGTCCAGACATTAGTGACGCTCGTGTAAAAGAAGACATGGGCCTAAAGAAGAAATCATTTGCAGGTAGTTGGGAAGGACGTTTTTCAACAGAAGAATACGAAGCAGTAATGGAACAGAAACGTGACATTGCACTTACAGTTGATTGGGAAAATGGTGGAAGTGATATACTAAGTGGTGCTGAGATATATAAACTAATCTTTGACAGCAATCAACCTTGGATGCTTAGTTCAAATGGTACAATCTTTACAACAGAACACGAAGGTGTTATTCCTGGACTACTTAAACGTTGGTACAGTGAACGTAAAGAACTACAAGCAATGTTGAAGAAAGCAAAAGATGCTGGCAATGCTACTGAAATCGAGTATTGGGATAAGCGACAGTTGGTTAAGAAGATTAACTTGAACAGTTTGTATGGTGCTATTCTTAATCCAGGTTGTAGATTCTTTGATAAACGTATTGGGCAGTCAACTACATTGTCGGGTCGTACTATTGTTAAGCACATGAGTGCAGAAGCAAACAAAGTTATTACTGGTACATACGATCACGTAGGTGATGCAATGATTTACGGCGATACTGACTCCTGTTACTTTAGTGCGTACCCTATGCTTAAAGAAGGTATCGACAAAGGTGAAATACCTTGGAGTACAGAGAACGCTATTAAACTTTACGATCAAGTAAGTGAAGCAGTAGATAGCACATTCGTTGACTTTATGCAGACAGCATTTCATTGTCCAAAGAGTAGGTCGGACGTTATTGCGGCAGGTAGAGAAATTGTTGCAAAAAGCGGATTATATATTACTAAAAAACGTTATGCGGCACTAGTTATTGATAATGAAGGCTTTAGAACAGACACAGATGGCAAGCCAGGTAAAGTAAAAGCAATGGGATTAGACTTGCGTAGGTCAGATACACCTGTGTTTATGCAAGAGTTCCTAAGTGAACTATTACTAATGGTACTTACTGATGTTGAAGAAAGAAAAGTATTAGATCGTATTACAGAATTCCGTAAAGAGTTCAAACTACGTCCTGGATACGAAAAAGGTGCACCTAAACGTGCAAACAAAGTTGGACATTACCAACGTCTTGAAGAAAAACAAGGCAAAGCTAACATGCCTGGGCATGTTAGAGCAAGTATTAATTGGAATACACTAAAACGTATGAATGGCGACAAGTATTCGCAAGAGATTGTTGACGGAATGAAAGTTATTGTTTGCAAACTTAAACAGAATCCGCTAGGTTATACAAGTGTAGCGTATCCTACAGACGAATTACGTATCCCTGATTGGTTTAAAGAACTACCATTTGACGGTGATGCTATGGAATCAACTATTATTGATAACAAACTAGACAACTTAATAGGTGTTCTAAATTATGACTTAGAAGACACCAAACAGAACAATACGTTCAATAGTTTGTTTGACTTTGGAGGTGAATAATGCAACATACAATACAACAACTAATGGATAAGGTTAGTGCAATGCACGGAATTGCTGTGCAGGCACATAGAGAAAAATACAAAAAGGCACCAGGTGAGGAGTACGATGAGCTAATGGTTACACATCTTGTAGAACAAATACAAGCAATGGCCGGAGACATCTTTAATGATAAAACACTTCATCCTAAATTACAAGCAAAAAAGGAGAATAAATGAATCTAACTTTAATTGGTTATGGGTTTGTAGGCAAGGCTGTATACGAAGTACTCAAAGACTTTCACGTAGTAAAAATTGTCGATCCTGAGTATACAGATAACGTTATTGATAACGACAGTGACGGTTATATTGTTTGTGTACCAACTCCGGCTACAGTTACAGGAGCATGTAATATGACTATTGTTGAAACTGTAGTTAAAGAATGTCCAAGTGATAAGCCTATTTTAATTAAAAGTACAATTAGTTTAGAAGGATGGCGCAAAGACTTACAACCACAGAACAAAGAAATTACATTTAGTCCAGAGTTTTTAACTGCCGCAAATGCAAACGAAGACTTTAAGAATCAAACTACAATGTTATTTGGTGGTGGGAATGTAGAGTTTTGGAATGATGTGTTTATATTAGCTAAAGGTTTTAATCCAATCTATGCTACAATAGAAGAACTAATTTTAACAAAGTATTTACGTAATAGTTTTTTAGCAACTAAGGTTGCGTTCTTTAACGAAGTATTTGATCTATGCGAATCAGCAGGAATAGATTATAACCAAGTTAAAGCACTGGTAGGAGAGGACAAAAGGATTACACATAGTCATATGCAAGTCCCTGGTCCAGATGGTGACAGAGGTTTTGGAGGAGCATGTTTTCCAAAAGATACAGAAGCATTGCTTTATTCAGCAAATGTAGTTGGCGCCGACTTACCAGTATTATCAACGGCTGTAAAAAGCAATAAGAACAAAAGGAAAGAAACATGAAAGTATTAGTAACAGGACATAAAGGATTCATCGGAACTAGACTTTGCGAAAAACTCAAAGAACTAAAACATGAAATAGTTGGTATTGATGTTAAAGAAGGTACAGACATACTTACAGCAGAATTACCTAAGGCTGATTTTGTAATACATTTAGCAGGTATTGGAGGCGTTAGAGAAAGTCTCGCAGACCCAGCAAGGTATTGGAATAATAATGTAGAAGGTACAAAGCGTATACTTGAGTTCTACGATACTGTTCGAGTATTAGTAGCAGGATCAAGCAGTCAATATGAACCGCATCTTAATCCGTATGCCGCAAGCAAGCATGTAATTGAAAAAATTCCGCACCCTAATGTAGTGTTTATGCGTTTTCATACAGTATACAGTGAAAGTCCAAGAGCTAAAATGTTTTTTGACAAACTACTTAACAATACACTAGAATATACTACTAATCATCAAAGAGATTTTATTCACTTAGAAGATTTAACAGATGGTATAATCTTGTTAATGGACAAAGACCTTACTGGAAATATAGACATTGGTACTGGAGAATGTGTACGGATCCAAGATATAAGGCCAGACTTACCAGTAAAGTTAAATACTATTGGCGAAAGACAAAAAACACAGGCAAACACACATTTAATGGATAAGTTAGGCTTTAAACCTAAATATACAGTAGATGGATTTTTAAAAGAGCAAGGCTTTAAGAAATGAGAATAGGCTTCACATGTAGTACATTTGATCTGCTCCACGCAGGTCATATACAAATGCTGAGAGATGCAAAAGAACAATGTGACTACTTAATTTGTGGCTTACAAATTGATCCAAATCTCGATCGTCCAGAAAAGAATTCACCCGTACAAACTATAGTAGAAAGATATACACAACTTAGTGCAGTCAAGTACGTTGATGAAATAGTCCCATATCAAACAGAAATAGACTTAGAAGATATTTTAAATATGCTTCATATTGATGTAAGGATTTTGGGTGAAGAATACAAAAACGGCAAGTTTACTGGTAGAGCTATATGTGCTAAACGAGGGATTGAACTGTTTTTTAACAAAAGAGAGCACCGTTTTTCGAGCAGTGATCTAAGAAAAAGAGTAAAAAGTAGTTGACTTTATCAACAAAATATAGTATAATAAAAGGAACATAGGAGAATAACATGAAAGATATTTTACAAGACGTAGTAGCAAAGACACATTCGCTAGGCTTTTTAAGTTTAGTGAAAGTAACAGGTGGTGATAATGGTACCACTGTTGAATCAATGGCAGAAGATCGTAGTGTGATTTTGTCAGCAAACACAAAAGAAAAAGTAGCAGAGTTTGGTGCAAACATTTTTGGTATGCCTAACTTAGATAAACTTGCATTGCATTTAAAGAATCCAGAGTATCAAAAGAATAGCAAACTTACTATTACTGAACAAGATCGTAATGGTGTAACTATTCCAACTGGTATTCACTTTGAAAATGAAGCAGGTGATTTCCAAAATGATTTCCGTTTTATGTCAACAGAAATTATTAATGAAAAACTTAAAAGTGTGAAATTTAAAGGTGCATCATGGGATGTAGAATTTACTCCATCGTTGGCGGCCATTACAAGAATGAAACTGCAAAGTGCGGCACATTCAGAAGAAACAACATTTACAATTAAAGTTGAAGAAACTGGTGGCGTTAATGATGTACTGTTTTACTTTGGTGATGCAAATACACACGCAGGTAAATTTGTATTTGAAACAGGCGTTACAAGCACAATGAAACATCCATGGACATATCCAGTAGCACAAGTACAAGCTATTCTAAACTTAGACGGACAAGCAACAATGAGTTTGAGTGACCAAGGTGCAATGCAAATTACTGTTGATAGCGGTTTAGGTACTTATAGTTACATACTGCCAGCACAATCTAAGTAGGAGAAAAAGTTGAATACTGACTTAACAACAGAACAAAAAGACTATGCAATCTTTCTTCCAGCTTTAAGTGGATTCTATGCTACCTTTATTGGTAAACAAAGACGTGAAGAATATGTTGAACAAAGTCGTATTCCATATCCTAACATGGAAAGTATGAATTGGTTAAACAAAAAAGAAGGATTGTTTAACTATCATTGGAGTTTATATTCAGCAGGACATGCCGAGTTAGACATTAACAAAGACTCTCCAAAAGAAGATATGGTCCGTGATAGAGATCGTAGCAACAGTTGGATGTTAGGTGACTCAGGTGGTTTCCAAATTGGTAAAGGTGTTTGGGAAGGTGACTGGAAAGATCCTAAGTGTCCCAAAGCACAAAAGAAACGTGAACAGGTTCTTGCGTGGATGGATGCTTATATGGACTATGGTATGATCTTAGATATTCCAGCCTGGGTAGCACGTTCACCTGCTGGTGTAAAGGCAACAGGTATTAGTACATATCAAGAAGCAGTTGATGCTACACGTATTAACAATGACTACTTTATGAAACACAGAAACGGTAATTGTAAGTTTTTGAATGTACTACAAGGCGAGAATCATGCTGATGCAGAAGACTGGTATCAGCAGATGAAAGACTATTGCGATCCTACTAAGTATCCTGACACACACTTTAACGGATGGTCAATGGGTGGACAGAATATGTGTGATATTCACTTAGTTCTTAAACGTATTGTTGCATTACGGTTTGACGGTTTACTTGAGCAAGGGTTACATGACTTTATGCACTTCTTAGGAACGTCAAAGTTAGAGTGGGCTACATTGCTTACAGACATACAAAGAGCAGTACGTAAGTATCATAATCCAAACTTTACAATTACATTTGATTGTGCTAGTCCTTTCTTAGCAACTGCTAATGGACAAATTTATATTCAAACAGAAACTAAAGATAGAACTAAATGGGTCTATAGAATGGTTCCTAGTATTGATGAATTAAAGTATGCTACTGACACACGTAACTTTAGAGATGGTGTACTAGCAGATGGTATCTTTAAAAACTTTACTAACAGTCCGTTAACTGAAAACATTAAAGTAAATGATGTTTGTATATATGCTCCTGGTGATGTTAATAAAGTTGGTGGGCCTAAGATACTTAAAGGCGAAATTGATCGAGATAAACATGGTGCTCCTATCCTTGACGAACAAGGTAACGAGCAAGTTCGTAAAAGAGATTCAACTAGTTGGGATAGTTTTAGCTATGCTATACAAATGGGTCATAACGTTTGGAGTCACATTAATGCAGTACAAGAAGCAAACAGACAATACGACAGTGGAAGTGTTCCGGCAATGCTTGTGGAGGAACAATTCGACAGGCTATATTTTAGAGATGTTGTGGAAGCAATATTTGCAACTCCAAACAGAGACGAAGCAAACGCGATCATAGAAGAATATAGTAAATTCTGGATGTCAATAATTGGCACTAGAGGAGCAACTGGTAAAAAAACTGTAAATGCAAATACAGGATTTGGAAACTTATTTGAGGAGGTATAAAGATGGCAACTGGAAGACTTAGTAAGAAAGCAAAACGACTAGAAGGTCTGCATGAATATTTGCATGAGAAAGTCGAAGATGTAGAAAAAGAACGTGCAAATGATCGTTCGTACAATCACAAAGCACATCTTATTAACCTAAAGAAACAAAAACTTGCTGTAAAGGATCAGATAGACAAAGATGAATAGAGATTATAACAATGGCGTCAAAGATGATGTCGTATACTTTACAGGCTTTGAAGTTGAAAAAACTCCAGTACATGGTGAACATACTTTGTTTGTTGTAGGTGCTCAAGATCCTAAAGAAGTAATTGATAGAGTACAAAAAGAAGCAATCGAACATGTCTACTTAGGTGCTAATCACAGTTTTAATATTACACTTCCCTTTGGTACTAAAAAAGAACAAACAGACTGGGATAAACTAATTACAGAATTACTAAAATTAGGTATTTGGGTTACACTAGACTATGATGTTAAATATCACGAATTTGTATTAGAATCTGGCTATAATGAAAACGATAAGTTTATTAGTATGATTAGTGTAAAGTTACCCCATATTGATCAACTTAACTATAATGCATGTATTAAAATTGACGACAAAGACTTTAAAGCATCAAATGCAGGTGTTTGGGTACATTATGCTAGAGATTTGCAACCAAGAGAAAAGTTTACATCTTGGGAGAAATATGAAAATGATTCGCCAATATCTATTGACATTGATGAATAAAGGTAGTATAATTAAATGGTACAAGAACGTTATAGCGACTATATGAGTCGCAGAATGAAAGAGGCAAATATGGAACAAGGCAAAGAAAACGCAATGCAAACTGCAAAGCGAATGATATGGGTTACTTTTAAGAAAGAAGGTATCCACAAGTATCCTGCGGCACTAGATGATCCTAGTCTTGCAACGGGTGATGAATATGATGTTAGCTTTTTGGGCTATCCACATAGACACATATTTCATTTTAGAGTAGGTATTACTGTTACACACAACGACAGAGATATCGAGTTTATACAATTTAAACGTTGGATGGAGAAACTTTACGCAGAAAAAACATTAGAACTTGACTACAAGTCATGTGAAATGATGTCAGATGATTTGTATGAACAGATCACAACAAAATACACCGGACGTGAAGTCCACATCGAAATCTCCGAAGACGGAGAGAACGGTGCCCACATTACATACCCTAGCTATTAAAGGAGATAACAAATGGCTTATACCCAGGGTCAATATTTTGCAACACATCCAGAGATCGTACGGATCTTTGATGACATGGAACGATTTAAGGCGTTCTGTGCAACTGCTTACTTGTACGGTCATGACGGCTATACATGGGACGAAAAGAATTTATATAATAATGCAAGTCGTGCTTGGCAGGCTTACAGTAGATTCCGTTCAGGCGGTAAACGTAAATTTAATAAAGATAACGGAAAAGGTCGTTATCAAAGTAATAGGAGACACTAATGACAATCTTTATCGTAGACATTGAAGCAGTAGATACTAGGTATACTAAGCAGTGGAAAGAATATCTTCCAAAGCAACTGCAACGATCTACGAATGAAGAAATTGTTGTTATTAGTGGTGGAGAAGTACCTCAGGCTACAACGCCTGGGGCATTTCTAAACTTTGCTGGTACTAACAATTATAAATCTCAACAGATGTTAGAGATTAGCAGGATGTTTGCAAATGGCGAAATTACAAACGGCGATTATTTTATCTACACTGATGCCTGGAATCCTACAGTTATTCAATTGCGTTAT
>TARA_R110000787_G_scaffold60051_4_pt1 | contig 16525 bp, 28 predicted proteins | sample TARA_R110000787 | Tara Oceans TARA_R110000787 (sample SAMEA4397920) | marine metagenome | biome: Polar Biome; feature: [DCM] deep chlorophyll maximum layer (ENVO:01000326); material: water (ENVO:00002006), including particulate matter (ENVO:01000060) such as... | depth 35 m
AATTCATCTGAGCATTTCGGTGCAAATCCTTTAGTGAACAACAATTCAGTAATACATTTATTAGAAACATTTATTAATCCTTTAAAACCATAGCACATGATACTCCAAGATTTATTAATTACGACATTTATGGTACTACTATTCTTCTTCTGCATAGCGTTAATTGTAGAGAATGAGGTACACAACTACAGAAAGAACAAGAACAAAAAAAACAAGCATTAAATCATGAAAAACACGTTAGATTACATCGACAAAGAATTGGCACAATTAGATAGAGGAATTGTAGCTACTCCAACAGAACAGTATTTAGAATCATTTGCAACAGCCAATCATGGAACAAATGATTATCTGTTAATGCAATTGGCAAAGAATTATGGCTATCAGTTAGCGTTAACTAACTTAAGAGAAGAATTATTAACAAGCAAAAACCAAGAGTTATAATATGGACATAGTATTATATATAACGATCGCTGGATGCGTTTGCATCTTGGTACATGAATTATTCACAAACAATTAAATTAAGTCAAATGAAAAAAATCACAGATTACAAATTAGATAACGATGGCACGTTAAGAACGTACATTGGAAATAAGCTACATAACACGCACTTTAATGTCGACAGCATGTTCCAAGCAGAGATATTAATTGACATTGAAAACTATGCATTAAAAATCGTTAATGAGAATAGGAATGAAGTTGCAGAAATTGAAGTAAAAGATGCAGAGATTGTCACGAGCGATAATAAACATCTTGATACGATTAGATTCATGTACTACGCCAACAATTTTAACTACAATTGGATAGAGGATGTTTGGTCAGACAATACACATATGTGTAAACATATAATGGGCAAATGGAATGATTTAAACAGAAGGAATGAGGATGGAGGAACATCTAATTTCTTCACGTTATTTATGCAGTTAGACGATGGCAATAGGCTTGTATTGTTAGATTGGATTAAGAAGAATTATAATGGCTAATCATTATGAATATTGGAATGGTTGAAAGGTAGGTTCGATTCCTCCTCCAGTATCAATGCAATAATGCAGAGATTTAAAAACAGACAAGTTATGTACAAAGTAGTAACATTAGATGAACTTGGTTATGCAATAGACCAAGAGGATGGATTTGAAACGCATGAAGATGCACAACAAGAGGCAGATGAATGTCTACGAAGATGGGGAGATTGGTATGGTCAGGACTTTTGGGTTATGGAGTATGAGCAACAAAAACCAAAGGAAGAGAGAACATACGCTCACCCAAACTCAGTAGATGGTTGGGAGGATATTTATCCACAAGAAGATTAAGTAACAACAAATAGAAATTATGTATACTGAAAAATTAGAAGAAAGACTTGAAAGACTAGTAAAACATTATAACGACAAAACTAATGGTTTGAACAAATGTTTCTTAGCACAACAAATTGAATTAATTAAAGAAGAATTAAAAAACTAGAAATTATGAAAGACAATAAACTAATAGCGGAATTTATGGGTTATAAAGTAGTAGATAAACCTAAAGTAGTTAACGGAGAGAATTTCTTTGAATACATAGATGAAAATAACAATTATACTTACTGCAATTCTTTATTGAAATATCATACATCTTGGGATTGGCTAATGCCAGTAATGGAAAAGATTTCTGATATAAAATCATGGAGTCTTAATGGCACTTTAGAATGGTTAAGCGAAAGCCAAGATAGGGATGGATTGTATGATAAAGAAGACATCTTTCAAGCAGTAGTAGAATTTATAAACCAATATAACAAATAGAAATAATGACAGTATTTGAAACACTAACAAAAAGCCAACAAGCTGAAATATTAAAAGCTAAAAAGCTGGTAACAATAAAAGACATTGACGCCTTAAGTTATGGCGAGGATATAGAATTGACTAACCAAGTGTGTATGTCTCACTATTGCGAGGATGATGTAATAGTTTTAAATCTAACTGAGGAGTGGATAGAAGTTTTCCAAATTCTATTTAATGTAGAAGAAGAAGAAATAATTTTTGAATCAATATAACAAATATAAATTATGACGGGTAGAAATTTTCAACATCTGATGGATTACGCAGATAAAAATAACGCAATTTGCGACATAGAAGAAGTGGTAGCTATTCTTTATTTGAATAGCAATTTGGAGACAAGAACCTCTTCTGAAGTTATAGAAGTGAACCTACCAACGGCTTTTAAAAGGGAGTTTATAGTAGACTATCTTAAGAATACATTCATAGTGTATGTAGACAAGTATGGTAACAATTACAGTAGAATAATATTTTAATCAAAACAATAGAAATAATGACAATATTTACAGACAGTTTTATTGTTTATGGATTGAGAAACGATGGAACTAAAGCATTAAATCAAAGAGCCAAAACAAAAGATGAAGCAGAAAGAATTGCTAAAGAAATGGTAGAGGACTATAAAAAAGTAGTGGATACCAAAATAAAACCATTTAAGGGTGATTATTAATTAACAACAAATAGAAATAATGAAAACAACAACAGAAGTAGTATTGGAACAACAAGCTATTAACAGAAAGCTATGGGCAAAAGAAAATAGATTATCTAAGATTGCTAAAGCAAAAGCGTTACTTGAAAAGGAAGGTTACTGCACATCAAACCTATGGCACGTAGATGATGTGATGGAAGCATACAATGTAAATAAGGAAGAAGCATTAGATGTCTTAGAGGATGCAATGACTTGTGATTGGATAATGAGAGAGATGCATGAATGCATTGACAATATTGCAGAGGCAGAAGGCTACAAAGCAAAAGAATCAGACGTAGAACCTACAAACAAATACATCTGTGGTTCGTGTGGAGATAGTTGTAATGAGTATACCCACAATTCTGTAACAGATGTAGATGAGTGTAATGACTGTAAAGCGAAAAACGTAATTGCTGGAGTAGATTTCAGCGACAGTATCAATAAATTAAACCAACTATAAAACTTTAGTTTTACATAAAAACCTTGCATAGAAATATGCGAGGATTTTGTGGTATACGGCAATACTGCCATAACTTAAATTAACTATAATGTCAAAACTTTTAGATTACATTGATTGGTCAGCAATATGCGATGACCACAAATTAGAAACGGGGGATATTTCTCCCCAGCAAACGCAAACGATTGAAGATTTGCTCAAAAACTTTATTTTCCAAAACAAGAAAGCAGATGTAACACCTATTCATGCAATTGAATTGGAGTATGAAAATTCGATATTAGTGGTACACTACAATTATTACGAAGGTGTGCCAAGAACAAATGATTATATAGGAGATGCTCCAGAGATTGAGATCCAAGCAATATATCTTTCAGAAGGTCATAAGACTACCATTACCAATCTTTTCAATTTGCTTGAATACAATCAGCCATTGATGGATTTTATAGAAGCAGAAATATTAACTAAACACGAAGACTAACAATGAAAAACGTAAACAAGGTAACAAAGGCAGAATGTATGGAGGCAATAAACTATCTCCATGTCAACGGATTCGTTGAAGAAATGGGGACAGACAAAAAGTATTATGTAGAAATACTATTAAAGAAAGTAGCTAACAATTATAACTTAAATTTAGAATTATGAAAGTAAAAATTCAGCAAAGGAGTGTATACCACAAGTATGCAGAGGTAGAAATTAGTGTAGACAAGGATGATTACGAGGATTATCTGATTAACAACAAATTTGCAGACATACAAGAGTACCTTTTAGAGAAAGGACATTTGTATTCAGACAAGATAGATGAGGCTATAGCCAAAGCCCCTTATGAGTATGGCTTTGGAACAGATTCATCAATGGATGAAAGTGACCAAGAGTCAGAATGGAGATTCGAGTGCGAACAATTAAAAATAGGTGGACACCTTTAAACCAATACACAAATGCAAGAAGTAGATAGATTACAGAACACGATAACGCAACTTATCGGGGACATGAATGAGTTAAAGTACGACATCAAGCAAATGATTGCTTGGAGCGATAGAATAGGTAGCGATGAGATACATGAATTGAGTAGGTTCATAGTATCCCTAAACCAAACAATGAGAAAAACCAAAGAATAGCATGGTGCTTGGGGGAGTTCGATTCTCCCCTATTCACGACATAAATTCCAATATTTACCAATAAACGAAAAGACTGGTGATAATTTGGTCGTTTAAATATACTAAAATAATGTATAGAAGGAAAGAGGGTGCGAAAGTCCCGAAGAAAACCAACACACCCACCAACACACCCTAAGATAAAATTCACAGTCTATCTTTTACAAATATAACTGTTTTCTTTTAAATAATGTCTAAAATATTGATTTTTTTTTACAAAAGGAGTAGGATATGATAAGATAATTTAGAAACCTTTACAAACAAAATAACCATTAGTTAATATAAATTACTAAAAAGCATAACCAAAAGTTTATAATATGCCCTACAAACAAACTAATCGTTTGCAGGTTAAAACAAAAATAAACTATAAAAAAGTTCTATATATAAAACAATTTATGTATCTTTACATCAAGTTATAATTAAATAAAATCAAATTATGGACAATACATTAAGAGACTTTTTCACAACACTAAACTCCGAAAACAAAGGCTACAAAGAGATGATTACCTCTTTGAATAGCCAAGATAATTACGTAGTTTGGGATGATCTAACCGAAAACGAAAAAAACAAATATATCTATGGATGACTTAAGTTAGTGAAAGTGAATTATAGTTGATTCAAGCAATCGCCTCCATGTGTAAATACATGGGGGTTTTTGTGGTATAATTAACAAGCAAATGATTTGGACATCAACAAGCACATTAGATTATATGACTAAAATAAAAATAATGAAACACGAAATATTAAGCGGAACAATAAGCTCAGTTGTACATGACTTAAAAAAATTAGAAGACACATGGGACATTGAAATAATGTCATCAGTGTTAGGAACAAGTGACTTTAAAAAAGAAGTGTACGTGGTTATTGTAAAAATTCTAAGACCTAAAATGTAAGCTAAATGAAAAAAGAAATATTCCAGCAGTATGTTGCTGATATAACTACAACTTTTGGGCTAACCCAAGAAGAACTGTTTTCTAAGAACAGGAGCAGACAGATTGTAGACGCAAGATGGATGCTATACTACGTTTGTATTGAAAACCCAATGCCTAAGCCATTCCTACAACAGTATATGAAGAATAGTGGGCTTAATGTAAGCCATACTAATATACTTTATGGTTACAGAAAGGCAAAAGAATTAATTGATGAAGACTATGACTACAAAGCAATAGTCGATAATATCTTAAATAAATATATATGAGAACAATTGATCAGATTTTTTCGGAAGCCATGAGCGACAAGGTATCGGTAACAATGAGTATGCCTAAAGGTGTATGTGCTATTAGGATAGGATTTAAGATTCAAAAATTTTCAGATAGAGTTGAGATACTAAACATGAGCAAGGGTGGTGCATACTATAAAGAGTGTGACGAAGAGGAGTATAAGTTATTTACTGACAATGGATGGAAGAAGGGGTGTGTTCTGGGTGCAATTAGCAACTGTTTATACAAGCTAAATCTTATTGAAGAGAAAATAAAGGAAGAGGTAAACACTCGCAAGAATGATAAGCATATTAAAAAGTTAAAAGGTGCAAGAGTTGTAACGCTACTAAAGTATGCTAATCATAAATTAAAATTAAACCAATAAATTATTATATAAAATGAAATCAAATTTAAAAATGAAATTAGCCAACATCCAGGTTAATCTTAAATCTAAAAAAGTTAGAAAAAATAACTTCGGAAACTACAACTATCGTGCTGCCGAAGATATACTTGAAGCTATCAAGCCGTTTCTCGATAGTCAGAAGTGTACTGTTACTATTAATGAAGAGATGCTATCAATAGAGCCTCCAATTTTAAAGTCAACAGCAAGCATATTAGATGCAGAATCTGACGAAACTATACACTCTGTTGCTATAGTGGGTGTAGACTTGGCTTCGAAGGGAATGTCAATGCCTCAGAAGTATGGAGCAGCCTCAAGTTATGCTAAAAAGTATGCACTTGGTAATTTGTTTTTGATTGATAACACGGAAGATGCAGATGCGTTTAATAACCATGGAGTGAAACAAGAGACTAAAGCAGTTGTACAAGAATCTAAAATCAACGAGAAAGCAGTTGAAAATGTGGTTACCCATATAAATTTGGATATCGGAGACGAGAACTGGTTTAACGTTTTGAGTTACATCGGAAAACATAAAGACAAAGGATTAAATGCTATTGTTCAGAGATTATCCACCAAGTACAATATTAAAACTGAGGTAAAAAAAGTAATCGCTAAAGAAATTTCAAATGCAAAAAAATAAAATATTAGATAGATTAAAAAATGATGATGACTACTATGGTCAGTTTGGTAGACAATACTTATCGAATTCTGATATTTATAATTTACTAAAGAATCCTGCTCAGTTTAGAGTTCCTCAAGCTAAGACAAAACCTATGCTTGAGGGTAGTTATTTTCATACTAAAATGTTAGAACCACAAAAACTGGACCAGTATGAGACAATAGATTCTTCTACACGTTCAACAAAGAAATATAAGGATGCGTGTCCAAGTGGAGAGATTATGCTACTAACTAAAGAGAAAGAAAACCTAGATTACTTGTGTGATATTATGAGTTCCAATATGGAGATGTGTAAATATATATACGCAGAGGGTAATGAGTTTGAAGTTCCAGCGATCCAAAATATAATGTCACTAGACTGGAAGGGAAAAGCAGACATCGTAAACCATAAAGATGACTTGATAATTGATATTAAGACCTCATCTGATATGGATAAGTTTATGTATAGTGCTAACACTTATAATTACGACAGTCAAGCTTATATTTACCAAAGACTTTTTAATAAACAGTTAGTGTTTTTTGTGATAGACAAAAGTAATGGTAGGTTAGGAATTTTTGAGTGTTCAGCAGAATTTTTAGAGTCAGGACAAAACAAGGTAGAACGAGCAATTGAAGTATACCATAAATTTTATAGCGATGAATCGACTGAAGACATTACTAATTACATACATAGACAGACTCTTTAAGAGAGGTTCTAAAAAAAAAAGTACTATATGGATAGAGGTTCCACTATCATGTAATACTGTGGAGGATAGGAATGACATTATCTTTACTACACTAAACCTATTGGAACAAATAATAATAGTAAAAAACAAATAAAATGGCAGACAAAATTTTTGCAGATGGATTCTCTTGGAAAAGAAGAGAAGATGCACCCGAATTTGTAATCGGAAACTTAAGTTGTAAAGTAGAAGATGCAACAAAATTTTTAAAAACCAACTCAAAAAAGGGGTGGGTAAACATGAACGTGTTAATGTCTAAGAATGGGAAACCATATATTGAATTAGACACATGGGAGTCAAAACCCAAGGCTGAGGTCAATGATGGCCTAGATTTTTAAGAAAACAAGAACTAAAGCGAGGGGCTTTTGCCCCTTTCTTTTTCTTTTTACTATGTTAGAAATGTTAAAAATTCTACACTTTTTTAAACTATATATAAAACACAACTAACTATTTATCAACTACAATATTACTGAAAAACCTAACATTCTTAACATAAATATAGTTAATTAGTTAATATATAGATATTTAAGATATTAAAATCAACATAAATGGATATCACAATTTTTAAAGATATAAAACAAACTTCACAGCCCTTTTACAGAGATGTAGATATAATTATTAACCGCATTAAAAATGGGGCATCTAAAGAAATTGTTAAAAAAATACGAGCAGAAAAAAATAAGGATACAAGAAAGTTGTTAAAAGCCAAGCTACCGGCCATATGTTTTAGTGGTAAGTTTAGCAAGAGGGCTGATAACGCTCTTATTGAGCATAGCGGTGTTATATGTTTAGATTTTGATGAGTACAAGACAAAGAAGGCGATGTTAGAAGAAAAACAAAGACTATCTAAAGATAAGAATGTTTTTTCTGTTTTTGTTTCTCCAAGTGGAAATGGACTAAAGGTGCTGGTTAAAATACCACCAAAAGTAGAAAACCACAGAAGCTATTTTATAAGTCTACAAAATCACTTCAATAGTAAAAACTTCGACAGGTCTTGTAAGAATGTTTCACGTGTATGCTACGAGTCATATGATCCTTTGATTTATACAAACCATCTATCTAGTTTATGGGATAAGATTGAAGAACAGCAGTATGTTGAGGTAATGCGTAATATTGATATGCCAACAATCCCGGTAACAGATGGGAAAAAAATAACAGACATACTAATAAGGTGGTGGGCAAAGAAATATCCATGGGTAGAGGGAAACAGAAATAACCACACCTATATTTTAGCCGCTGCATTTAATGACTACGGAATAAATCAGTCACTAGCTGAACACATATTCTTAAGTAACTACCAAAGTTCAAATTTTACTGAGTATGAAATCAGAAGAACAATCAAGAGTGCTTATGCAAAGACTAGTAACTTTAACACAAAATACTACGAGGACGAGGACAAGGTTAACGATATAAAAATGAAGTTAAAGCGTGGTGTCCATAAGAAAGATATTAGAACTGAAATGGAGGACGATGATGTTGATGGTAATGTTATTGAAAAAGTAATAACAAGGCTTGATGAAGAGAATAAAACATATCAGTTTTGGACAAAGAATGATAAGGGTGTTATTAAGATAATACCTATATTTTTTAAGGAATTTTTAGAGACAAATGGATTTAATAAATTTAATCCCACGGGGAGCAAAAATTTTGTATTTGTAAAAGTAACAGATAATCTTATTGACCATACATCTGAGAAGGAGATAAAGGATTTTGTATTAAGCTATTTAATAAAACTTGAAGACTATACTGTCTACAACTACTTTGCTGAGGGAACAAGGTTTTTTAGAGAGGAATTTCTAACTCTTTTATCGTCTATAGATGTACACTTCATTGAAGATGACAAGGATAATGCCTATTTATATTACAAGAATGGTGCAGTACAAGTAAAGCACGGCGATTTGAAATTAATTCCATACCTTGATTTAGGTGGTTTTGTATGGAAAGACCATGTGATAGATAGAGATTTTAAGTTATGTGATAGTGCCACTTGCGACTATCAAAAATTTATTTTAAATATAAGTGGAGGGAATGAATTAATTGTAAAATCCTTTCGTAGTACCATTGGATACTTGCTTCACGCATGGAAAAACCTATCCTATTCTCCGGCAATAATATTAAATGATGAGGTAATATCAGATAATCCTGAAGGTGGGACCGGAAAAGGACTATTTATGAATGCACTGGGCCATATGAAAAAATTAGTAGTAATTGATGGCAAGTCTTTTAACTTTGAGAAGAGTTTTGCTTACCAATTAGTTTCAGCAGATACTCAGATACTATGTTTTGATGATGTAAAAAAATTCTTTGATTTTGAGAGATTATTCTCTTTAGTTACTGAAGGCTTAACTCTTGAGAAGAAAAACAAGGATGCTATAAAAATACCATTCCATAAGTCTCCAAAGGTAGCAATAACAACTAACTATGCCATTGCTGGAGAGGGATCTTCTTTTGAGAGAAGAAAATGGGAACTTGAATTGTCTCAGTATTATACTAATGGAATGACTCCTTTAGTAGATTTAGGGAAGTTAATGTTTGGAGAGTGGGACGATGATGAGTGGTGTGCTTTTGATAACTATATGATTGAGTGTTTACAGATATATATGAAATATGGACTTATAAAAGCTGATTTTAAGAACAAAAAATTAAAATCATTAATAGTAAGCACTAACACTGATTTTACTTATTGGTGTGGGATAACTGGAGATAAGAATGTAAATATGTTGCTAGTGAAAGGCAGAAAGATTTATATAAATCATTTATATTTAGATTTTCTAGAAATAAATGGAGAAACTGGCTATGCTAAAAAATCAGTATCACTAATTAGATTTGGTAAATGGATAAAAGCTTACTCTAAATACAAATATGAGTGCGAACCACAAGGTAGTAGAGATGATATAGGAAACTGGGTACGATTTATAAGTAAGCATGATTTGGAATCTAACGGAGAATTAGATATGGACTTTTAGGGAATCCCTAACAAATCCCTAACAAATAATATTATGAAATTTAGAGACTATCAATTAGAAATTATCAGTAAAGCAAAGCCTCTTTTAGAAAAAGATAAATTTGTGTATCTTGCTATGGAGGTAAGAACTGGTAAGACTCTCACAAGCTTGGGTGTAAGTGAACTTTTACCGGTCTCTAACCTTTTATTTATTACCAAAAAGAAAGCTATTAGTAGTATAGAGGCTGACTACAAGATGCTTAATCCCTCCTACAGTATTACAGTTATAAACTACGAGTCATTACATAAGGTTGATAAAACAGGATGGGACATGGTGGTTTGTGATGAGGCCCATGGGATGGGTGCTTTCCCTAAAAGAAATAAAAGGTCTAAAACAGTAAGGAATTTAATATTAGACAACGATCCGTATGTTATATTTCTATCAGGAACACCAACGCCTGAATCTTATAGTCAGATGTACCACCAGGTTTCTGTGATGCGTAACCATCCTTTCAAAGAACACAAAACATTCTATAAGTTTGCTAATAAATATGTAAAAATTACACAACGAAAAATTAATAGTTTCATGATAAATGACTATAGCGATGGTTTAGATACTATTATTTCAGAGATGAAGCCTCATACATTGGCTTATACTCAAAAACAAGCTGGTTTTAAGGTACAGACCACTGAGCATGTGATTGAAGTTGATATGTTGCCTATTACTTACCAGTTAGCTAGTCAATTAAAGAAAGATTTAGTGATTGAAGGAAAAGATGAGGTGGTGTTAGCTGATACTCCAGTAAAATTAATGATGAAACTTCATCAGTTATATTCTGGCACTGTAAAGTTTGAGTCTGGTGCGTCTATGATTACAGACTATAGCAAAGCACAATTTATACACGATAATTTTATAGATATAAAGATTGGTATATTCTATAAGTTTAAGGAAGAATTAAATGCATTAAAGGAAATTTATGGAGATGATTTATGTACAGACTTAAGTACGTTTGAGTGTACAAATAAGTCTATAGCATTGCAAATTGTAAGTGGAAGGGAAGGTATAAGCTTAAAAGAAGCTAAAATTTTAGTGTATTACAATATAGATTTTAGCGCCACAAGTTACTGGCAGTCACGAGATAGGATGACAACTAAAGAAAGACTAAAAAACGATGTGTACTGGATCTTTGCAAAAGGTGGTATTGAGCATGACATTTATCAATCAGTAATTAAAAAAAAGGACTATACATTAAGACATTTTAAAAAAAACAACCAATAAAATAAATATGGAACTACACACAAAAATAATAATAGCTATCATCGTGGTTAGCTTTTTTATACCCGCTAATCCACGAATGAACGAATTAAGAGTTAGAGGTCATTATAAGTTAGCAGACTTCTTAGAGGGCTTTATAATGATTTTAGCAATTATATGCCAATGGACTTGGTATATAGGATTTGGATTGCTTTTGGTAAATATAGTAAAAGGATGTAATTTTTAGTGTTAGTTAGGGAATGAATTATTCGGTTCTATTCTAACGTCATTGGTTTCGTCCGAGAGTTATGTTCCCTATCAGCACTTTAAAATAAAAAAATATGACAGAACAACAAATACAATCTAAAAGGATTAAGCAATTAGAAGCTGAAGGGTATTATGTGTTAAAACTTATTAAAACTAATAAGAATGGAATTCCTGATTTAATAGCGATCCCCTTTGGGTGTGATGTTTTATTCTCAGAAATAAAAAAACCAACCGGGATATTATCAGCACTACAAAAATACAGAATAAAAGAATTAGAGTCACACGGATTTAAAACAGAAATATATAAAGGATGAGAAAACCACAGGAAATACTACAAGAGTACTTAGATGGAATAAATCAAGTTATAGAGTCAGGTCCTCCAAAGAAAGAGCGAGCAGAAATAGAAAGGATAAGACTAATGTTTCTTTCAGGTATACAAATTATGAATAATTATATAGCAAATTGCAAAAACGCTAAATCTTTAGCTCATATAAATTCTTCTTTTGATGCGCAAGATGAGAAACTAGCATTTCATATAGCTATGAACACTGTAAATCAAGAAAAAATCATAAAACTAAGGGTTCAGGTGTCAAATCTTACAAGATCAGTTGCTAAAAAAAACATAAAGTTAGATGAATTATTAGGTTTGCCAAAATTTTCGTATCTTACAAAAAACTCAAATGAATAATCCAATATCTAACGATGATGTTATCGCTATCAATCATATTGATTATGTGACCAACAACATCCACTCCATGACAAACGATTTATATGAAGACTTAATGGATCGTGACCATGAAACAGCTAAAAAGACAGCTAAAGACATAATATCTATTATGTTCGACTTAATTAAATCACTTTCCGATGAGGTATAACACAGATGAGGCTAGACCTCGGCTATCAGGAAATAAACGACTAGCTTACGAAAGGCTAAATAAAAAGGAGCGTAGGATACTTGTTATAGGGGATCTTCATGCTCCTTTTACGTTAGAGGGATACTTAGATTTCTGTAAAGAAACTTACGCTATATATAATTGCAACCAGGTTTTATTTATTGGAGATATTTTAGATAATCACGCATTTTCATATCATGAGCCAGATCCGGATGGTATGTCACCAGGATTTGAATTAGAACAAGCAATTGTAGATGTGCGTAAATGGTACGAAGCATTCCCAGTAGCAGACGTTTGTGTTGGAAATCACGATAGAATGGCTGCCAGAAAAGCTATGTCTGGAGGAATTCCAGCATCATGGATAAGGTCTTATAATGAGGTTTTAGGTACACCTAATTGGAACTGGGTAGAAAATGTTACATATGACGATGTTTTATATGAGCATGGAGAAGGAGGTCAAGCCTCTACAAAAGCAAAAAACAATATGATGTCCAGTGTCTGTGGGCATACACATACCGCTGCCTATGTTCAGTGGTTTGTAGGTAAAAAGTTTAGAGTATTTGGAATGCAAGTAGGGTGTGGTGTAGACGCAAAAACTTATGCGGCTGCTTACGCTCGTAACTTTAAAAAACAAGCTATATCCTGTGGTGTTGTTACAGGAGGTCACACCGCTTTAGTTAGGATGATGGACTTATGAAGAAAACATCTGAGTCTATAATAAAAGAAATACTGAGGTTAAAAAAACTTCCTCCACACTCTTCTATTATTTTAAAGATTAAAAAACTACAACAATTATTATAATCTAATTATCTAAGTACATTTCTCGCATTGCTTCGTCATACTCTCTTTTAGCCTCATCTTTTTCTAATTCCAGTTGTTCAATCTCGTCTGCGTTTTCATACTCATACTCTTCTTTCTCTCGCATAAGCTCCGCATACTCTTCAGGAAGATATTTTTTCATTTCTGCCTGAGTCATTGTCGCCGGTCTAATTTTAGCTTTTCTAACTTTTTGCCCATGTTGAGCAAATTCCGAAAAGTTAAATAATTTAATCATCGCATCTCCAAAACCATCTACATCACCAGTAGCTAATTCCGTATAGTTTTTACTCATTCTCGCTAATTGTGGTGTCGGAGCCCCTACTAAAGTACTTAGTTCTAAGTAGTATTTCATTTCATACTCAGCCTTTTTAACTGGATCTTTAGTAGCATCTGCTCTTGTTTTTAATACATTAAGTCTTGCCGCCTGTTCTAGTATTGGAATACTTGGAGCTATATTTCCCCAGGGTTTACCAGTTGTATGATCAATAGACATCTCAATTAAATCTCCAACAATAAACAAAGCATTTAGATTCCCTAGTAAAGCTGCCATACCTAACTCTTGAAGGTCATCATCTCTTCTGTCTCTAAATATCCCTGGGAGTCCCATGCTTACATACTGAAAAAACATTGGCATAATTGCATGATATACAAATAAAGTTCTTGCATTTTGCCAAACAGTACCCTTACCTTGTTTCCCGCCACTACTAGCAATTCTACGTAAGTTTCTAGCAGCAATAATTTCTCTTCTCAAATATTGTTTTGGTGTGGTTAAGAACATATTAAATGCTCTAAGAAATGCACCCGATGTTTGATAGTAATCTTTATCTTGCAAGTCGTAGGACTGCTGAGTTCTTAATGTGTCAGCCTCAAATTTCACAATAGCATAGTCAATAGCCTCTTGATTGGTAGCATTAGGATTTTGTTTTTTAAACTCCGCCTTGTAATGCCTGTAGTTAGGCATACCACCCAGCATAATAGCACCTTTATCACCAGCCATAGTAAAGGCCATTAAAGCTTTTACTAAAGTGTTTTGATTTTCCTTATTAAAATGCTTACTAATTACATTGTTCTGTCCATCTAACTTTTTAAAACCTTCATCTTGATAAGTTTCTAAAACCCTAGTAATCGGAGCTCCATATCTGTCTTGTAAAACAATAGAGTTATCTAATATTTCCCTCATATCTCTTGATATACCACTCCACCCTGTTTTACCTGCTTGAGCTAACCAGTTATTGTATCCAATATCGTTACCATAGGTAACAAACGATGTCATTTGCTTTAATATTAATGTTGGGTTTAAACCTAGTCGAGATAATAAAAAAGTATTATTAAAGAAATTAATTAAACCAGCTCTATTTTGATGCTTTGCACCCTTGTTTGCAATTTTTGTAATTTGATCATTTATATATCTATTTATATCATTCCCGAATTTTTCAGAAATAATAGATTTTACCGCCTTGTCTGAAAACATCTTATTAATATTTCTAATTGGAATCGCATACGCTGCAAAGTATTCCATGTCACGAGTATAATTCAACAAAGCATCTACAGCATTTGTCTGCATAATTTCACTACTGCTTTCTTGTCTAGATTTTGTACTGTTTGCATTAGCATTTGATATCCAGGTCTGATTCCCTTCCATATCCATTAAATCTAATCCTACAAGGTTATTTTTTTCTGATTCTCTATACAATCTACCAGCATAAAATTGATTCCAAGGCATGTCAGTTCTATATATTTCCTTATAAGTATTATTGTAGTGCTCATATTGTTTTGGGTAAAATTCTCTTACCATCCAGTCTCCTAACTCAATTAATTTAGGATCTAGCTTTTTAGTTATTTCCTTTTTTATCCTAGAGGTATATTCGTTTTCATTGTTAAATGCTTTGTTTAAATAAGCAAGTTCATCAGTAAGTGGTGTAGGCTTAAACGTAGTTTCAAACGAAGCCTCTAAAGATGGATCTATCCCCTGGTTTCTAAAATACAGCAACTCGTTTTGAGATATCATTTTTATATTACTATTAATCTCCTCATCAATTGCCTTAATCAAAACTTGCTTTTTCCCAGAAGATATTTTTTTGTTTCCTAAAATATTTTTTCTTTCTGCTATTAATACATTCTGTTTGGCTTCACTTATAATGATTTGATCTGTTTGAGCACTGTTCTGTCTGTTTTTTGACATCCATCTTTTACCAAATAATTCAGTCATTTTTAAACTAAAATCTAACTCATGTTTAAGCATTCTTCCTTTAAAAATTCTGCTCGCACCTCTAATTTCCTTAGTAACAATTTCTTGCGTTACGCCTCCAAATAATTCTCCTGTAGACAATGAAATTCTATCCATTAAACCAGTCAGATCCTCTGCTAAACCTAGTTTTCTATTAATATACTTGGCAGTTTGGCTGACTTGTAAGCTTAATCTTTTTCTTACACCTACTTTTGTAATCCGACCTCTCTTAGAATCAATTGTTATTTTCTCTTTTAACTCTCTGAATTTTTTAAGAATATCAGCTTGAGTAATATTTTCTTTACCTTCTTGCTCTAATGCTTTTAAAGGATCGATACTAACGCCCATATCCTGCATTAACCTTATGGCATTGTTCATGTATTTACTTGCGTTTCGTAACAGTTGTAATTCTAACCCAGAAACACCATACTCTTGCAATTGCTCTAAATTAAATTTAATTTGCTCAAATGCATTTGTTTGTCTAGGATCGTTAGTAGTAAACTGAATTAAAGCTTCACTATACTGAAGTGCTATACCTAAATCACCTATTTCTTGTGCCTGTTCAGGTGTAAGAGTTCTGTTTACAGTCATGTTTTCACCATTTATCTCAACAGTTTCAGTTTCAATATTACGAATCTTCTGTCTTAACATTTCTGAGTGAGAGGTCATTTCTTCATTGGTAATATCCCAGTTCTTAGCGATGTCTTTATTTGGAACTTTTCCTTGACTTCCCTTTTTCCCTGGAACATAACCTATAATGTTTTGAGCTATTTTGTATATTCTTTCTTTAACCTCTTGACTTACCTTTACACCCTTGCTTCTCCCTGCTTGGACCTCAGTAAAAGATTCATTTAAAATATCCAGTATATCCTTGTTTAAGTTTTTATTGGCTAGTTTTGTAGCTGTATCGGTAATTTCAGCAACTACAACCTCATAATTAGTTTCATCTACTGCATTTATTTTGTCTATTAATTCTATATAGGCAGCTTTACCTAATAAATTTCTAGGCATTACAGTTCTTAT
>TARA_R110000787_G_scaffold253603_1_pt1 | contig 16506 bp, 19 predicted proteins | sample TARA_R110000787 | Tara Oceans TARA_R110000787 (sample SAMEA4397920) | marine metagenome | biome: Polar Biome; feature: [DCM] deep chlorophyll maximum layer (ENVO:01000326); material: water (ENVO:00002006), including particulate matter (ENVO:01000060) such as... | depth 35 m
TGCTTTTGCAGCCCCAAATCGATGTGCAGGACTCGGACGGTTACAGCGAACCCGGCAGGGCAAGATTAAAGCTCATGCACCAAGAGGCGCATAAGTCATTGTCTGCACATCTCATTTTTGGCGCCTTATGCCGCGAAATGTGGAGCACACATTTTGCTGAATCTTCTGAATTTACTGGCCTTTTATGGTGCATGAGGGCGCGATTGTCTCATGGTGGATGACTCTGACTTCACGCCGCGACTTGGCAAACTTCGTGACGTTGGCGCGGGCGCATCAAAGCGCTTTCGATCCCGAGTTTTCAAGGCGACGAAAGGCTTCGCCAAGTCGCAAGGTAGATCGAAATTTACCGGGGCCAGATATGGCAGAGGCGGCGCGGCAGCCATGCACGCGCTTCAACGCACGCGGCGGCTATCGCAAATGCGCATGCGCCGCGTTGTCGTAAAGGTTCATATCGCGCGCGCAAATGGCGGGATCGGTATCAGGGCGTATGGTCGCCATCTCGATTATATCCAGAGGGACGGCGTTGATAGAGGGGGTGAAGGTGGTGAGCTCTATAGTCGGGACGGTGAAACAAGTGATGGGCGTAGCTTTGTCGAGCGCAGCCGTGACGACCGGCATCAGTTCCGCATTATTGTGTCACCGGAAGATGCCCACGTGCTATCAGACATGAAAGCCTCGACGCGGGCGCTCATGCGCCAGATGGAACGCGACCTTGGCACGCGGCTCGACTGGGTGGCTGTTGATCATCATAATACGGGTCATTCGCACACGCACATCATTGTCAGGGGCAAGGATGCGCAAGGCGCGGATCTGGTCATCGCGCGGGACTATCTTACAAGAGGCCTGCGCGCGCGGGCCGAAGAAGGCCTAACCCAACAGTTGGGGCCTCGCCGCGATGTTGAGATTGCCAAGGCGAGATATCGCGAAGTGTCTCAGGACCGGTTCACCAACCTCGATCGTGAGTTGGCCAAACTGTCAGTCGAAGAACATGTCGAATTGCCCGCAATGGCAGGCTCTGGCGGTCGCTTCATGCACAGCCTCTATCAGCAGCGATTGTCGTATCTTGAAACCCTGCATTTGGCACAGCCGAGCGGGACAGGCCGTTGGCGGTTGAAGGAAGGCTGGGACCGGGCGTTGAAGGCCATGGGACGGCGCGGCGATATTGTGCGGGGTCTAACGGCTGGATTGGCACCAGGTGAGATATCGACGGGGATACGGTTGTTTGAAGAAAGGCCCTTGGATGCGAAGACGCTGACAGGTGTTGTGCTTTCGCAAGGTCCTGATGATGAATTGCGCGATACGCGGTTTCTGTTGGTTGAAGATACCCAAGGTACGCGCTGGGCTGTCGCTGCGCATGGGATTGAACCGGGTGGATTGCCGCCGCGCGGGGCAGTGATTGAAGTGTCTGCGGCACTGCGACAGGCGCGTGCATCAGATCGGGTGATTGCGAATATCGCAGAGCGCAATGGCGGGTATTATTCGGATGACCTACATACCGTTGCCGATCCGTCCTCTTCGCGCAATTTCCGAGAGGCGCATAAGAGGCGACTGGAAGCACTGCGCAGGGCTGGACTTGTCACACCCCCGGCCGATGGGGTCTGGGAGATTGACGAAGCCTATTTGAAGCGTGCGGCAGAGTTCGAAGCATCTAAAGGCGGTGGCGTAAAAATACAGGTGCGATCATGGATGGCGCTTGAGACACAGATTGAAGCGCGTGCTGAGACCTGGCTGGATAGCGCTAAGCCCCTTGAAAATGAACCTCCCGACGGACGCATCGGCAAGGCGCGTTCAGCGCGGTTGCTCTTCCTTCAGCGCGACGGGTTTGAACTCGAGGATGGCGAGTTGACGCAAGACGTGCGTCGCCGGTTGCGGATGGAAGAGTTGAAGTTTGCAGGCCAGAATGAATTCAAACGATCTGGCCGGACTGGGGTAGAGTTGTCGTTCGGCGAAACATTCGAAGGGAAGTTTGAGCGGACAGTCGATCTGGCGCAGGGGCGTATGGCGATCATTGGTAAAGAGAAGACCTTCGCGCTGGTGCCATGGCGGCCTGCTCTTGAACGTCATCGCGGCGCGTCACTGGTTATTGAACAGCGGGCTAAGGGATTGTCTTGGAGTTTCCCGGGCGCAAGTCAGAGAGGGATGGCGCGGTGAGGATGAAAGAGTTCATGGGTGCGATTCGATGAAGCCTGTTCTCCTCTACACCAAATAGTGCTCAGCTAGTCCATCGAGTCTGAAACGGGTTTTACTTATGGACGAATTGTTTGATCAAGCGGTTACTACTGCACTTGGCTTTTATGTTTATGGTCTAGGAGACCCCCGAATTAGCGATCCCCTTCGCAAGTTCTTTTACATCGGCAAGGGAATTGGAAATCGTGCTTTTAGCCACCTTGAGGGCGTAGTCGAGGCATCTGAAATGTCGCTCAAGTTAGACCGAATAGCTGAAATCCGAGCATCTGGTTTAGAGCCACAAATCTCGATTATTGCTCACGGTCTGAAGGAAACCGAGGCCCTCCGGCTGGAAGCTCAACTCATTGCGATTATTGACGGGCTCACCAACATTGTTGGTGGGCATTTTGGAAGAGATTTCTGGTTGAGCCCGCAAGTTGTTCGGGAAAGATATGGAAAGCCGATTCATATTAATAACTTTGAGAGGCCAGCACTGTTCGTAAGCCTCAACGGCGGGGACGATCTACCGCCCTATCCTGAAATCGCGAATGACCCTGAAGAGTTGAAGCGAAGAACACTAGGAGATTGGACAATCGGGGAAAGTAATTCAGCTCGCGTGCGCTTTGTTGTCGGTTGTTACGCGCAGCTTGCCCGGTGTGTCTATTGTGTAGAGGGCTTCAGGTTCGAACGCATTTCGGCTGAGAAGCGCCATGGGAAGAATCGCAGTCGATGGACGGATGGGCACCGCGAGCCAGAGCTCGAAAAACGAGTTGAGGAGCGTATTGTTATTGGCCGTTCCGACAAAAGTGTGACGAAGTTCGGGCGAACGCCTTGGAACTTCGTCGCCTAGGCGTTCTCTCTCTATGACAAAGTTCATGCCGCGATTTGCCGCCATTTTCACTGGTCGAGAGTGCGCCTCGCCGTGAGACTGCACGGGTTTTCTTGCCCGGAGGTTCTGGCTCATGTCGCCATCCAAGATATTGATCGGTCAGTTCCTGATTGTCCTGACCATAATTGCCGCAACGATGTGGGGCGCAACGCAATGGGTTGCGGCTGAGCTTGGGTATCAACCAGGGCTTGGGAGGCCATGGTTTGTCTGGGGCGAGGTGCCAGTCTATCGGCCCTGGCGCTTGTTCCAGTGGTGGTACGCTTATGAGGCCTATGCGCCTCGCGTATTTGCGAAGGGCGGTGCGATTGCGGCCAGCGGCGGATTGCTTGGCATTCTGGCCGCTGTTGTGGGATCAGTCTGGCGTTCTCGCTGGGAACGGCGGGTGACGACCTACGGCTCGGCGCGATGGGCGGAGCGGAGCGATCTTGTAAAGGCGAAGTTGCTTGGTGGGGACGGCGTCTTTCTGGGGCGCTGGAAACGCGACTATCTTCGCCATGATGGCCCTGAGCATGTCATGGCCTTTGCGCCGACGCGTTCAGGTAAGGGCGTGGGACTGGTCGTGCCGACGCTTCTGTCTTGGACAGGCAGTGCCGTCATTCATGACATCAAGGGCGAGAACTGGGAGCTGACGTCCGGCTGGCGCTCGCAGCTTGGACCCTGCATCCGGTTTGATCCGACAGATGAGGCCTCCCCGCGCTACAACCCACTGCTTGAAGTGCGTAAAGGCAAGTTCGAAGTCCGCGATGTCCAAAATATTGCTGACATCCTTGTTGATCCGGTCGGTAGCCATGAAAGCCGCGATCACTGGGACAAAACGGGCTACGCGCTGCTCGTCGCAGTCATGCTGCATGTGCTTTATGCGGAGGACAACAAGTCACTGGCAGGTTGCGCTGAGTTCCTGTCGCATCCGCAGCGCACCATTGGCGAAACGCTCGAGCTGATGCTCAAAACGAAGCATCTGGTTGGTGGTGATGGGCGTGGGCGCGTTCACCCATATGTCGCTCGCGGTGCAAGGGCGATGAAGAACAAGTCGGAGAATGAGCGTTCCGGCGTTCTGTCGACAACCTTGACGCTCCTCGAAGTGTTCAGCGATCCGATCATCGCCGACCTCACATCGACCAGCGATTGGGGCGTGATGGATCTGGTTGAAGCGGCGCGGCCGGTCTCGTTGTATTTGGTTGTGCCACCGTCAGACATTTCCCGGACACGGCCCTTGATGCGGCTGATCCTTAATCAGGTTGGCCGCAGGCTGACGGAGCGCCTGCCTGATTCTGGACGACGCAAAGTTCTGCTGATGCTGGACGAGTTTCCAGCATTGGGGCGGCTCGACTTTTTCGAGACGGCGCTCGCCTTTCTGGCAGGCTATGGCATTCGGGCGTTTCTGATCGGTCAGTCGTTGAATCAGATCGAGAAGGCCTATGGCGCGAACAATGCCATCCTCGACAATTGTCATGTGCGAGTGGCGTTCGCGACCAATGATGAGCGCACGGCGAAACGCATTTCTGAGGCGCTGGGAGCGAAGACCGAACTGCGCTCTCAGAAGAACTATACTGGCCATCGTCTGGCGCCTTGGCTGTCTCATATGATGGTTTCGCGCCAGGAAACGGCCCGGCAACTTTTAACGCCCGGTGAAGTGATGCAGCTTCCGCCAAAACAGGAAGTATTGATGGTCGCGGGTGTGCCGCCGGTCATGGCCGACAAGCTGCGCTATTTCAAAGATCGTAACTTTACAGAGCGTGTCCTGGCACCTGCGCAGGTGTCGCTTGATGGGATTGGGCCTGAATCTCTCTGGTCGGACAAAGCTGAACCGGAAGAAAGCGTAGCTATGCTTGCGGATATGGCGGGGGAGGAAGGCGGGAAAGGACTTCGCCGTGAGATCGAGCCGCAGCCGACGAAGGAGATTGAAGCTGAGGGGGCTGAGATTAACCTCTCAGATGATGATCCGCTCGATCCCACCGACGCGCAGCATTTGGAGACAATCCGGCGTGCTGCAGCGCTCGACCTCTCCGATCCTGATACACTGCCGGAGTTTTGAAATGGGAAAGCCACGTGTGAATCTGCGACTTTCCCATAAACTGCATGCCGAACTTGAACGACGTACGGCGGCCTCAAGCGTTACCAAGACAGAAATTGTTGAGGAGGCGCTAAGCCGCTTTTTTGACCCTGAAGCCAACCTTGTCCTTGAGCAGCGCCTCTTGCGTAGGATGGATGCGTTTGATGAGCGCCAAAGCGAGATTGAACGGGATACAGCGCTCTGCCTCGAAACTCTCGCACATTTCGTTTTTTATTGGCTGACCCGCACCGAGCCTATTCCCGAAGGTGAACGCGATGCAGCCCACGCTTTGGGGCAGCGTCGCTTCGACCACTTCATCGGGCAGGTCGCAAAGAAGCTTAGTTATGACAGAGGTGTCCTTGCGCGGTTTCTGGCCACGTCCGATTCTGGTTTGGTCTCATCCCCTGAGAATGAATGAACTGTGTCGGAAAATCCGCGCTTGGCACGGATTGTCATGCACAAGAAAGAGTCTGTAAGTGGAAGAATCATGTTGAATAATCCGCATTTAGCGCGGATAATGAGACATGGTTTATGATCAACGATCCGGGCTTTCGAGTTATATCAGTGACCTTCTGTCGAAGGGGCGGACCGTATTTACGGCTGATGAGGCTGAAAAGGCGCTTGGTGTCGATCGCGGTGCCTTTCTCGATGCCGCTGAGAGGCTTCAGAAGCGAAAGCTGCTGCAAAGCCCACGGCGCGGCTTCTATGTGGCTGTTCCGCCCCAATATGCCGCTTGGGGAGCGCCTCCGCCATCCTGGTACATTGATGCGCTGATGCGCCACGAGGGCGAGCCTTATTACGTTGCCTTGCTCAAGGCTGCAGAGCTGCACGGCGCGACCCATCAGGCGGTCATGGAATTCCAGATCATTGCGGCCAAGCGAATGCCGAAGATACGCGCAGGGCGCAATCTGATAGCCTTCTATTATCGGAAAGATATGAACGCCGTTGAGAACGGTCTCGAAAGACGAAAGACTGATACCGGCACGATGCAGATATCGTCGCCTGCACTGACTGCGCTTGACCTGCTGCGCTATCCGCAGGCGACCGCCGGCATGGATAATCTTGCGACCGTTCTGGCCGACATGGGGCGCAAGATAGATCCGAAGCAGCTTGCCGCCTTGTCTAACAAATTTGAACGGCCAATCGTTCAACGTCTTGGATACCTGTTGGGTCATTTGGGACACGGGGGACTGACCGACCGCATGTTTGCCGCGCTCAGTCAGCGCGGTTCGCTGCCATGGGCGGAACTGGACCGCAACGAGGTCCGAGACCCGGATTTCATGTCCAAGCCCATGCGTCGTGACCCCAAATGGCGTGTCATCGTTCGCCGAATGCCGGAGATGGACGAATGATTCCCTTACAAAACATTGTTGCGTGGGGCGCGATTGTTCCATGGGCTGACAATCGGCAGATCGAGCAGGACCTGATCATCAGTCGGGCTTTAGTGGACATATTTTCCGACGACTTGCTCAAAAGCGAACTCCGGTTTCGAGGGGGAACAGCGCTGAACAAGCTGCATTTTCCTGCACCGCTTCGATACTCTGAAGACATTGATCTGGTTCGTGCCTCGTCAGGTCCGATCGGACCAATTCTTGACCAACTTCGGGTCGTTTTAGAGCCTTGGCTTGGTCAGGCGCGCTTTGATCAGAGTCAGGTCGCGCCGAAACTAAAGTTTCGTATCGATGCTGAGCATGGGGATGGCGTCCAGATAAGACTGAAAGTCGAAATCAACACACGAGAGATCGAAGCGTTTGACCCAGTTGAAAATTACACATTTAACGTGGAGAATCCTTGGTTCACTGGTGAGTGTCAACGCCGGAGTAAAACTACACCATTCGCCGGAGCAAAAGTGCACCAGTTTGAGAGCTTTGGCCGGAGTAAAAGTGCACCACTCGGGCGGTTAGCGGACGTTTGGTCGGACTGGTGTACGAGGATTTGGATCAAGCCTGTTTCGACTTGGCGCTGTGCTTGAGGCGGTAGCTGTCGCCGTTCATTTCGAGGATATGGACATGGTGCGTGAGCCGGTCGAGCAGTGCGCCGGTCAGGCGCTCTGATCCGAACGTGCTGGTCCATTCGTCGAATGGCAGGTTGGAGGTGACGAGGGTTGAGCCGCGCTCATAGCGCTGCGAGAACACCTCGAACAGGAGTTCAGCGCCGGTTGGCGACAGCGGCACATAGCCAAGTTCATCAATGATCAGGAGTGCGTATTTGGTGAGCTGTTTTTGCAGGCGCAGCAGGCGTTTGTCATCGCGCGCTTCGAGGAGTTCATGGACCAGAGCTGAGGCGGTGACGAACCCGACCGACAGGCCTTTCTGACAGGCAGAAAGGCCAAGCCCGAGCGCGATATGCGTCTTTCCGGTTCCGCTATTGCCGACAGCGATGATGTTCTCCCGGCTGGTGATATAGTCACACCGGGCCAGTTCCATCACCCGCAACTTGTTCAGTGAAGGCATGGCCTTGAAGTCAAAACTGTCGAGGCTTTTGGTCGCCGGGAACTTCGCAGCCTTGATCCGCCGGTCGATCATGCGCCGCTCCCGGTCGATCAGTTCCAGTTCTGCCAGTCGCAACAGATAGCGCGAATGATCGATCCCCTCGGCGGCGCAGAGTTTGGCTTGCCTGGCATGCTCGCGCAGAAAGGTTGGCAAGCGCAGGGACTTCAGATGATGGGCCAGCAGGATCTCTGGTGTGTCGGTCATGACCGACCTGCGGATAACAGGGTCATGTAATCGCCCGGCGCAGTAGCCGCGACATGCGCCTTGGGCAGATAGGGATACAGCGTCATGTCGAGCCGTGGCGGTCGCCGCTCGATCCGGCACAGGACGAGATGTTTAACGGCATCGAACCCGATCGCGCACCGCTGTAGGGACGGTCGCGACGCCGACTCTGGCCACCACGAACCTTTCCACCAGCATGCGCCGCTGGCGCGTGACCAGTGCCGCGACCGTTGATGCTGCGGCCGAGGAACGCTCCGCCGGCTGGGTGTGCTGGCGCGGCAATGCGGATGGACTGGGCGGCTGGACCTATGTGAACCGGCTGTCACTAACGACGGTTCAAGCGACCGGGATGGGGTTCTTCGGCCTTTACGGCTCAACCGCGGCATTGGCCACGACCCTGACCCTGTCAGCGGTCGCCAACTGCGTCGGCATCGGATTCCAGCGCGGGACACATATCAACTGGCAACTCGTGACCAACGACGGATCCGGAGCCCCGAGCTTGACCGACCTTGGCGCCAGTTTCCCGGTCGGCAGCCTGACCAACGTTCTGACGCTGACCATCGCGGCATCGCCAAACGGCACGGATATCGGGGTGAGAATCGTCGAGGAAGTCAGCGGCGCAGTAGCCGAGTTCACCCTCACCGCCGACATTCCTGCCGCGACTCAATTGCTCAGCCCGCGCAATTATATGAACAACGGCGCGACGTCGGCTGCTGTCGCGTACGACTGCTCCGGCGTCTACGTGGAGACGGATTACTGACCCAATTTGGTAGTGCAGCGTCAGGTGCGCCGGACCTTTGGCAGCGCGCACAAAACAACTGACAGGGCCATGGAGGTCCAAAGCCTAATGCTGGAGGCGGCAGCGCGTTCTCGTGGTCTCAACGAGTTGGTTGACCGGTTGCGCGTCAGCCAATTTTGCGAGGTGTGGCGGGGCGATCTGACTACCAATCTGCAGTGCGATGGGGATTTCCAGGCATGGGCGGGAGAGAAATTGGCGCTACTGCCGGAGAAGTTGGAAATTATCGGCTTGATGGACGCATACAAAAAGATGCGGGTGAGGAGCCTGAATGTGGCCTGACGGTCTGGTTTTGCCAGATAATTCGATGGAGAAGTGTCCTTTGGCCCCATTCATGTGGTTTCGAGCCTGGCGCTCCGCGAAACCGCAGAACGTCGAAATTCTTTTGAATCGGCCTTGAACCTCTAGTTGCTGTAGCTCCTATCTTGCGATCCATCAGATGATTCGCCGGGAGAAAACCTATGGCCGACCACAAGCATGACCATGATCACGACCACAAACACGACGACCACAGGCATGACGGTACCAAGCACGCGCAGGGCGCGGGCGGTTCCTGTTGCGGGTCGGACAAGGATGCGATGTGCGGCGATATCGGGCCGGTCGGCAATGTGAACGCGGCGGGGCGCAGTTTTCTGGTCAACGGGCTGGATTGCGCCGAGGAAGTGTCGATCCTGAACAAGGCGCTTGGCCCCGCAGTCGGCGGCACCGAACATCTGGCCTTTGATGTGATGAACGGGCGGATGACGGTGCTGGACAGCGCCACGTCATTGCCCGACGACCGGATCATCGCGCTGATCGGCAAGACCGGGATGAGTGCCTCGGTCTGGGACGCGGGCCGCGCCGAGGTCGACCGCGAGGCGCATCTGAAACGGCAGAAATTCTTTACCGCGCTGTCGGGCGGCTTCTGGGCGCTTGGCTTCCTGTGGCACGCCGTGGAAACCGGCCCGGCCGGCGCCTTGCAGATATTTTCCGACCACGGGACGACGTCGATGCCGGTGATCGAGATCGCGGCGTTCCTGCTGGCGATCGTGTTCGGCGCCTGGCTGGTGGCCCCCAAGGCCTGGTCGTCGGCGCGCCGGCTGGCCCCCGACATGAACCTGCTGATGATCATCGCGGTGACCGGCGCGATCGGTCTGGGTGCCTATTTCGAGGCGGCGACGGTGGCCTTCTTCTTTTCGCTGTCGCTGTATCTGGAAAGCTGGAGCGTCGGGCGGGCGAGGAATGCCGTGGCCGCCCTGCTGGATCTGGCACCGCCGACCGCGCGGGTGATCCGCGACGACGGCACCGAGGCGGACGTGCCCGCCGCGCAGGTCGCCATTGGCGACAGGTTCATCGTGCGCGGCGGCGACCGGATCGCGCTGGACGGCGAGGTTGTCGCCGGTGCGGGCGGTGTCGATCAGGCCCCGATCACCGGCGAAAGTGCGCTGGTGTCGAAAGAACCCGGCGATGATGTCTATGCCGGCACGATCAATGGCGAGGGCACGCTGACGGTGCGTGCCACCAAACTGTCCAGCGATACCGTGCTGTCGAAAATCATCCGCATGGTCGGTGATGCCCATTCGCGCCGCGCCGATGTCGAACAGTGGGTGGCCAAATTCGCCCGCGTCTACACCCCCATCGTGATGGTACTGGCGGTCCTGATCGCCTTTGTGCCGCCGCTGGCCTTTGGCGGGGCCTGGGCGTTCTGGATCTACAACGCTCTGGTGCTGCTGGTCATTGCCTGCCCCTGTGCGCTGGTCATTTCGACCCCGGTGTCGATCGTCGCGGCGCTGGCCTCGTCGGCGCGCAACGGCGTGCTGATCAAGGGCGGTGCCTATGTCGAGGCCCCGGCGCGGCTGACCGCACTGGCGATGGACAAGACCGGCACGATCACCATGGGCGAACCTGAGGTGGCGAGCCTGCATCCGCTGAACGGCACATCCGAGCGCGATCTGATCGCGGCGGCGGCGGCGCTCGAGGCGCGCTCGTCGCACCCGCTGGCCCGCGCGATTCTGGCGCGCGCCGAACGCGACGGAATCAAGGCCGAACCCGCCGAGGACACCCGGACCGTTCCGGGGCGCGGCGTCGAAGGTCTGCATGGTGGGCGGGCGATCTGGCTTGGGTCCGACCGCTTTGCCACCGAAAAGGACATGGGCGCGGCGATGCCGCGTGATGTGGTGGACCGGATCGAAAGTGCCGGCAGCACGCTGGTCGCGGTCGGCGATGACAAGGGCCTGCTGGGCCTGATCGAGTTGCGCGACCGGATCCGCCCCGATGCAAAGGGCGTTGTTGCCAGGCTGCATGCGCAGGGGGTCAAGACCATCATCATGCTGACCGGCGACAACGAACGCACCGCCCGTGCGGTCGCCGCAGAGGTCGGCATCGACGAGGTCCGCGCCGGGCTGCTGCCCGAGGACAAGGTGGCGGTGATCGAGGAACTGGTCGCGACCCACGACATGGTGGCGATGATCGGCGACGGGGTGAACGACGCACCGGCGATGGCGCGGGCGCATTTCGCCATCGCGATGGGCGCGGTCGGGTCGGATGCGGCGATCGAGACGGCGGATATCGCCCTGATGACCGACGATATCGGCAAGGTGCCGTGGCTGGTCGGCCATTCGCGGCGCACGCTGTGGATCATTCGCCAGAACATCGGCCTGTCGCTGGCCACCAAGGCCGCCTTCGTGGGCTTGACCGCCTTCGGGATGGCCACTACGTGGGGAGCAATCGCCGCCGATGTCGGCGTGTCGCTGATCGTCGTCGCCAACGCACTGCGCCTGTTGCGCGCCAAGGGGCGGGATCCGGCGGCGCCAAGTGGCGGCGAGAGCATCGGCGAACACATGCCAAAAGGAGCACTGGCACATGGTCATTGAACTGAAGGAACCGGGCAAGGAGCCCGAACGCAACAGGGGCGCGTCAATGCTGTGTCCGGTCTGCAAGGTGACGCTGACAATGGCGGATCGTCAGGGCGTCGAGATCGACTATTGCCCGCAGTGCCGGGGTGTCTGGCTCGACCGTGGCGAGCTTGACAAGATCATCGAGCGCAGCGCCGCCGAGATGGCACCACCGCCGCCGGCACCCGACCCCCGGCGGCGCGATGACGACGACGATGATCGCGGTCGCGGCGGCTATGGCGGCGGCTATGGCAAGCACGGTGGCGGTCATGGCGGTCATGGTGGTGGCAGTCATGGCGGCGGCTATCGGCGCAAGTCCTGGCTGCGCGAGATCTTCGATTGACGTTCGCGCGGGCGGTTCACGGGCAGGGCGCGCCAGCCGGTGAGCCAACCCCACAGCGGGCGGTCTGACGATGGGCGCGGGACACGGTCACGGCGGCGGCGGGGGAACCTCTGCCAGCCGCCACAAGGGCAGCCTGAGATGGGCGCTGGCGATGACCGGCACGTTTCTTGTGGTCGAGGTGGTCGGCGGGCTCTGGACTGGCAGTCTGGCGCTTTTGGCCGATGCCGCGCATATGGCGACAGACGTGGGCGGGCTGTTCATGGCGCTGGTCGCGGTGCGCTTTGCCGAACGCCCGGCGACGCCCGACATGACCTATGGCTTTGTGCGCACCGAGGTTCTCTCGGCGCTGGTCAACGCCGTGGTGCTGCTGGTGGTCACCGTCTTTGTGCTGCGCGAGGCGTATTTCCGCCTGTTCGCGCCGGTTGAAATCCTCGGCGGGCCGATGCTGGCGGTGGCGGTGGCGGGGCTGATCGTCAACCTGGTGTCGATGCGGATGCTGCACGCCGGATCGCAGGAAAGCCTGAACCTCAAGGGCGCGTATTTCGAGGTGCTGGCCGACATGCTGGGATCGGTCGGGGTGATCCTCGCGGCGCTTGTCGTGATGTTCACCGGCTGGACCATCGCCGACCCGATCATCGGCGCCGCCATCGGGCTCTTTATCGTGCCGCGCACCTGGATCCTGCTGAAGGGCGCGCTGCGCATCCTGATGGAGGGCACGCCCGCCCATGTCGATGCCGGGTTGCTGCGCGCGCGGCTCATGGAGGTTCCCGGCGTTGCGGACGTGCACGACCTGCACGTCTGGACCCTGACCTCGGGCGTCGACGCGATGAGCTGCCATCTTGTCGTCGATGATCTCGAGGCCCGGCGCAACGCGCTGATCGGCGCGCAAAAGGCGATGCACGACGGTTTTGGGATCACCCATACGACGATCCAGATCGAGGATGCGGCCCTGCGCGAGGCCGAGGGCGAGACGCATCGCTGAACAGAGTAGTGGAGTTGACGCGACATGGGACATCACCGGAAACAGCATGGTCACGCCACACCCCGGTATGCCGGGCCGCGCGGCGGTGAGGGTCGCCCCGACCATGACCGGGTGCCACGCCAGTCACGGATTCCGCTGGGTCTGATCGCGATCGGGTTGGTCGTCTGGTCGGGTCTGGGCTGGGGCGTCTATCTGCTGGTCGATCCGGTGCTGGCATGGCTGGCGGGCTCGGTCGGCCCGCTGACCGATGCCGGGACCGGCATCGCGCGCTGGTTCGGGTTCGGGCAACAGGCGGCGGCCCTGCGCGATGTCGCCAATGTCGAGGTGCTGATCGGCCAGGTGGCTGGCCCAATGCATTTCATCGTCAAGGCCGGGCTGATCCTTTTGTGGCTTGCGGGGCTGGTCGCGCTGGTCGCGCTGCCGGTCATCCTGCGGCGCAGGTCGCGGTGGTGACAACTGTCGGCAGATCGGCGGCCTTTGGCCTGTTGCGGTCCGGACCATCGCCCCGGCTTGCCGGCACGCCTTCCCGACAGCGTGCGATGACCGCCGCCCGTCCGCCCCTGATCGGCCCGGTCCTCGTCCTCGACGATATCGGCGCGGCCGCGCTAAGGCTGTCGGCGCTGTTCATCACCGACGGCGACGAAGGCCCGCCGCCGGTCGAGACATCCGGCGGCGCGTATCGCGCAACTGTTCTGGCGCGGTTCGACCGGGCGACGGTCTGGCGTGCACGTTTCGATCTGCTCGCCGACCGGCCCGCCGAATACCGCTGGAACGGCGAGACATATCCTGTTGCCTGCGATCTGCGCGGCGACCTGCGGATCGCCTTTGTGTCGTGCAACGGCGAGGAGGCCGACGATCTGGAGCGCGAGGGGTCGGAGCGCAACGCGATGTGGGCGCGGCTGGGCGCGGCGCACCGGGCGGCGCCGTTCGCGCTGCTGCTGCATGGCGGGGATCAGGTTTACGCCGACGAAATCACGCAGGGCCATCGGCTGAGCGAGGACTGGCCCTCGCAGATCCCCCCCGAACCATCGCCCGCTGACCTTTCCGATCTGCGCCACCATCTGCGCGAACGGCTTCTGGATCGCTACGCGGCGCTTTATGCCGCACCCGAATTCGCCTGGATCGCCGCGCGCGTGCCCTCGCTGATGCAATGGGACGATCACGACATCTGCGACGGCTGGGGCTCGCTCAGGCGGTGGCAGACCCATTCCGCCGTTGGCCAGACACTGTTTTCGGTCGCCCGCGAATGTTTTCTTGTCTTTCAGCAGGCGGCGGTGGAGGGCGATCTGCCGCCGCGGTTCCATGATCCGGCGGGGCACCACCTTGGCTGGCGGGTCCGCGCGCCGGGGCTGCGCATCCTGGCGCCTGACCTGCGGTCAGAGCGCACGCGGCGCAGCATACTGGGTGCCGGCGGCTGGGCGATGATGGATGCCGAGGCCGCCGCACCGCCGCCGGGATCGACGCTGCTGGTCTCAAGCGTGCCCCTGCTGGGACCGCGCCTGTCGGTTCTGGAAACGCTGATGGTCGCGATCCCGCGGATGCAGAAATACGAGGACGACCTGCGCGACCAGTGGCAAAGCCGTGCGCATCGCGCGGAATGGCAACGGATGCTGCGGCTGGTGCGCGACATGACCTATGCGGACGGGCGCAACATCACCGTGCTTTCCGGCGAGATCCATCTGGCGACACGGGCGGTGATGGAACTGGAACGCGGCCTCGCGGTGCATCAGCTTGTGGCGTCGGGCATCGCGCACCGGGCGCCGCCGGCGGCATGGGCTAGGGTTCTCGGCAGTCTCGCGCGGTTGGGCGAGGCGCCGCTGGCACGGCATCCGATCCGCATCGGGTGCCTGCCCGGCCGGCGCAGGCGCTATGTGGCCGAGCGGAACTACCTGATGCTCGAACGCCGATCGGACAGCTGGAGCGCCGCCTGGGATCTGGAGCACAGCGGCGCGACCCCCGATTTGCCGCTGTAGCCGCCGACGGCTGTCAACGGCCGGCGCGGGCCTTGCGCCGCCGCGCCTGTCGTGCCTGCCGGTATTCCGACAACAGCAACAGCCCAACGCCGCCGACCACCGCGACATCGGCCATGTTGAACGCCGGCCAGTGCCAGGTGCCGACATAGACATCGAGGAAATCCGTCACCGCGCCAAAACGCAGCCGGTCCGCCACATTACCGAGCGCGCCGCCGATGACAAGGCCATAGGCGGCGGCATCCAGACGGCTGGTGGCGCGCACCAGCAGCACCGTCAGCCAGACCGTGACCACGAGCGCCAGCCCGGACAATGCCCACCAGGGCGCGCCGCCCAGCAGCCCGAAGGTGACGCCATCATTGCGTAAAAAGATCAGGTTGAAGCCGGGCACGACCGGAATGCCGCCCGCCAATGCGTCACTGTAGGCATTGGCCACGGCCTTGGTGATCTGGTCGGCGGCAAGGGCCAGCCCGATGCAGACAGCGCCGGTCGATCCTGTCGCGAATCCTTGATCCATTGTCGTGCCCTTTTTGCATTCGATTTCGGGACGGCATGACGCCGCACCTGCGATTGACAGGCCTTTTACAAGCTTTAGCCACTAGAGGTTCAAGCGAAATCTGGTGGTGCCGGCGACGCGTCGCGATCCTTGTCGATACGGGGCCTTTCGCCCGGTCCGCCGTCCGTCCATAATGCGCAAGTCACTGTAGAGACGAGGCCGGGATGCTGACCATCGGAACATTGTCGCGCAAGACCGGGACCAAGGTCCAGACGGTGCGCTATTACGAGCAGATCGGCCTGTTGCGCGAACCGGGCCGCACCGCGGGCGGGCAGCGCCGGTATGAAGAGGCCGATCTGGACCGGCTCGCCTTTATCCGGCACGCGCGGCAGCTTGGCTTTGCGCTCGACGCGATCCGCGAATTGCTCGACCTGTCGGATCATCCGCAGCAGTCCTGCGCCGACGCGGATTCGATTGCCCGACGCCAGTTGAAACAGGTCGAACAGCGGCTTTTGCGGCTTCAGGCGCTGCAAAAGGAACTGAAACGGATGATTGCCGAATGCAGCGGCGACCGGATGGCCGACTGCCGCGTTCTCGAAGTGCTGCGCGACCACTCCGAATGCCTGACCGCGCATGACGATATCGGCGCGTGAGTGCGACCTGCGGGAACCGATTTGCGGTCAGGCTGGTTCGGTCTGCAAGAGATAGGGACGGAACGGAGTGACAGAAGCCTGGATTTACACGCTCGCGCCCGCAATTCTGGCGGTGATTGCGTCTTGGGTCGCCGTCAGGTTCCGTCCTGGCCCGCTGACGATCAGCGCGATCCAGCATTTTGCCGCCGGCGTGGTCTTTGCCGCCGCGGCCGGTGAGATCCTTCCGGATGACCTGAGCCCCAAATGGTCCCGCATTTGAATAGAGAGTCTGTCGCAACGGAGACAGACAATGCGCAAGAGCAAATTCACCGACGAACAGATCATTGCGATCCTGGCCGAACAGGAGCGAGGCATGGCAACGTCAGACGTGTGTCGGCGTCACGGCGTGAGCTCCGCCACCTTCTACAAGTGGAAGGCGAAGTATGGCGGGATGGATGTATCGGACGCCCGCAAACTGAAGACACTGGAGACCGAGAACGCACGGCTAAAGCGGCTGCTGGCTGACAGCATGCTCGACAACTCGATTCTGAAAGACCTGCTGGGAAAGCCCTGACGACGCCCCAGTTGAAGC
>TARA_R110000787_G_scaffold281671_2_pt1 | contig 16485 bp, 12 predicted proteins | sample TARA_R110000787 | Tara Oceans TARA_R110000787 (sample SAMEA4397920) | marine metagenome | biome: Polar Biome; feature: [DCM] deep chlorophyll maximum layer (ENVO:01000326); material: water (ENVO:00002006), including particulate matter (ENVO:01000060) such as... | depth 35 m
TCACGATCTCCTCTTCAGTGCCGCCCAAATCGGTGTAAACAACACGGAAGCTGATCTGATGACCGACGTCATCGCGATCGAGCACATATTCGAGATCACCCGGACCCGTGACGGTCTGCACCACCTCGCCGTCGCGCAGCCACTCCACCGAGGTCAACGCTTCAGGCATGCCGTCGGCATCGGAGATAGAACCGTCGATGGTCAGCGTATCGCCGATCTGTGCGTTAGTAGTGTCGCGCCCGTCGGCCGTGTTGAGAATCTGCACGTTCTGCACTGGCGCGTCGTTGACCGGCTGCACGTTGATCGTCGTGGTGGCCGAAATACCGGGATTTCCATCCATGTCGATGGTTTCCACCAGAATGTGGCGGGCTTTGGTGTCCGGGTTTGTGGAGGTATTGGCGTATTGCACAGTCCGCAGTGCCAGCTGGAAGTACGTCGGGTCCAGACCTGCCGCAGCTGTCAGCGTGATGGCGTCTGTGCCATTGCCGGTGACCGTGATGCCATAGGTGGTGTCAAGGTTTGCAACTACCGTTGGATCAATGAACAGGGACTCATGCAGCCCGTCGATCGCATCCGTCAGAGTTGCGGTTACGGATTGCGTAATGCCGTCCTGATCCACCAGCTCGGCATTCGCAGTGGCGATAGCGATACCTGCCATGCCTTCGGTATAGGAAACCGCGTGGTCACGACCGACGCCGCTGCCGTTCAGATCGACCACGGTTGCCCACTCGACATCCACCGTCGTAGTTGCGGCGGCCGAGGTCAGTCCGGCGTCATCGGTGATCGTGATGGCGATGTCGCGCTGACCCACCGTCATGTTCGGGTTGGTGTTGATGTAGCGCAACCCTTCCAGAGCCTCGGTATAATCGGCCAGTGAACCAGTCCCGGAAACCATCAGCGCCGTGGCGCTTCCCGACACTGTCAGCACCGCGCCCGAGTTTGTTGTGATGCTTGTGCCTTGGGTAAAGGACAAGGCTTCCCAGGCTCCGAACAGGTTGTCGATCGCCGTAGAGGCAACAAGAGACACTGTTGCCTGCGTCAGTGTCGCTCCGTCATCGACATCCGAGAGCACGACATCGCCAGTTTCGAAGACCGCCACTGCATTACCGCGCGCAAAATATTCAGCGTTCGAGTTGATTGACAGCGTCGGTGCGTCATCGGCATCCGTGATGGTGAAAGAAACGGTCGCGGGATCTGTGGAATAGGCGGTGCTGCCGCCGCGGCTTGCAGAATTGTCGGTGTCGGCAATACCTGCCACGACATCTCCGTGCAGGCCTGTTGATTGGTCCCAGGCGTAATAGCTGAAGCTTGCCGAGCCGCCGTTCAACCCGTCAGGCTCATGGCGGATCAGATCTGTCGTCTCAAGGAGCAGCACTTCGCCCTCGGACAGTGTGACGGCAAGCCATGTGTTGCCACCGTCAAGACTGTATTCGAAAGCACCGATGCCGGCATCCGAGGCAAAGACGGCGATGCCCTGAAGTGTGCCATTGTCCGACCCATGTGTGCCTGTGTCGACATCTGACACTGCAACACCCAGCAAGTCCGTGATCAAATGGCCTGTGTTGTTCTGATCATCCTCGCTGAGCGTGAAGCTGGCGTCATTCCCGGAGAGCACCGGCGCATCGTTGACCGAAGCGACATTGACTGTGAGCGGCGCTGCCTCAAGTGTCAGTGCGCCGCCCGCCATCCCACCATATTCGACGACATAGCCGTCGATCGCGTCATTGGTGAAATTGTAGTCGTTCCAGGTTCCGTCCGAGAGGAAGTGGGCGTAATTCTCGTCCCCTGCATTGTTCGGCTCGTTACTTGACCAGTTGTTGTATTCACCGTTCTGTGGCGTTCCTTCCGAGAGACCCTGCCAGAAAGCCATTCCCGTCTCGGGTCCGGTCACCCAGGTCCAATTGCCTTCAACATCAGCATCGCTCGCACCGATCCAGCCCTCGCCGCCCAACATGGGCGCGATGAAAGCGTTTTCTTCGGCGGAGGTAACTGTGGCCAGATAGCCTTGCAGGCCATAGAGCGACCGCGCTGCCGCTGCGTCTGCAGCATCTTGCCATTCGATGCCCGGCGCGCTGATGTATTCATAATAATGTCCGTTGCCCACCCAGAAGAACTGACCGACCTCAGACACGGTATAGGGCTGCCAGCTTGTGCCGTCGTCGTCGCTGACTTCGAGCTGGAGATCGATGCTACCATTGTAGTCTGGGGCCGCAGTGAATTGCAGTGAGTTCAAGGCAACCTGGAGATCCTCAACCGTGCCAAAAAACTCAAGTGTGGTGCCAGTTGTCGCGCCGACTATGCCGGTTGTGGTCTGGAGTTCGAGTGTCCCTGCTGCCGGATCGGGCATGGTAATACGAACGGTCAGGTCATCGCCATCTGCGTCACCGATCGTAAAGCCGCTAATTGTGGCAATGCCATCCTCGTCCATGTCAACAGAGGCACGGCCAGAGATGAAGGGGATGTCTTCGACCCCCTGCACTGCTATATCAGCGGTGCCCCCCTCAAGCGATATCGAACCGCCGCCGCCTTCATTGCTTGCCAGATCAACATAGCTTCCTGCTGTTCCAGAGGTTTTATCCCATGCGCGGAACGTGACCCCATCTTCGATGGTCCCGTTGAAGTTTAGGTTGGGTAGGAAGCGCAGCGAATCGTTGGCGTCAAGCAACAGAGCGTTGCCTGCACCCAACGCAGAGCTATCCACACTGGACCACTGCCCGCCTGACAATTGCACCTGCCACGATCCATTGGTGCTATTAAGTGCAGTGACCGCGATCGCCTGTGGTTCGGTCCCCGGAGTTGTATCGACATCAGAGATAACCAAGTTGTTTGTGGACAAGATGTTGGCCACGGTCGTTCCGGTATTCGAGGCGAGGCTTACATCTTCGTCGATCTGGTCGAGGCTTGCGCTGCCCGACACATTCAGAACCGGAGCATCATTCGTTCCGCTCAGGTCGATTGTGACAGTCGCTGTGGTGGTGGACACATCGGACCCATCTGATGCGCCGCTGTCGTCACGCACACGGAAGTCGAAGCCAGCCACAGCCGTCCCGAAAGCATCAGGAGCAGGACGATAGACCAGAAGGCCAGCGGTAATGTCGGCGGCTGAAACTTCAATTGGCTCGGTTACTGCCACTCCGTTAAGGAACAGTTCGCCACTTGCAGGCAAGGTTTCGATCAGCACGCTCGCAAGTTGATTGGCCCCTCCGTCAGTTGCGTCTGAGAAACCAAAGTCAGCCACGGCAAGGGTTTGGCTTTGATCCTCAACGCCTGTTATAATTGTTGACAATGCATCAGGGGCGTCGTTCGTGCCTTGAATGACAATGACGGTTTGCGCCCCTGCACCCGAGTGTCCTTCGGTGTCGATACCATCGACAGTGACGATGCGGTTTGTAGGGTCCGGGTTATCGGAAGAATTACTATAGTTTACGCCGCGCAGGGCGAGCTGGAACTGGGTTGCCGGCTGGCCACCGGCGGCGGTGAACGTAATTGTTGTGGCACCGGTCAGGTTTCCACCGGAGTCAAGCGTACCATCAGAGCTACCAACAGTGATGCCTTTTGACGAAAGCAGCGTCAGGACAGGGGCAGAGATCGACAGGGCTTCAACCGCAGTTTCACCAGTGTTGTCCAGTGGGTTGGTCAACGTCACGGTCAGGCTGGCGATGTTCCCGTCCTGATCCAGAATCTGCGAGTCGGAGGTTGCGATGGCAATGGCCGCTCCGCCTTCAACATGGGTGACTTCATGGGACAGGCCGCTTGCGCTTGGGCCGTTCAGATCGAACCAGGGTGCCCAAACCACGTCCACCGGGGCGCTGTCGGTGCTGATCACCGCACCCCCTGAATTGCTTACCTCGAACTCCACTGTGCGAAGACCGGCCACTGCGTTCAAGTTGCCGTTGGTATAGACTACTTGGCTCAGGATCGATTCGTATATCTGCGCACTTGATGTGCCCGCCAAGGTCAAGATGGACCCAGAACCATCGCTGACGATAGCCACGGTAATGCCTGCGTCGGCCGCCACATCCAGCGCCGCCTGTGACAGTGAAAGGGTTTCGTAGGCGGTGCCAAAACCATTGTCCTGCACCCCCTCGCTGAGCGTTACGGTCGCGCCGCCAATGTTGGCAGGCCCTTCGTCAGCAAGCTGAAGCATGGGCGCAATCTGGATCCCCTCACCACGTGCAAGGAATTCGGCTCCTGTGCCGACTTCAAAGACCAGAGGGTCATCCGCACCGGTCATGTTGACGGTAAGCGTCTGGGTGTCAAAGCCTCCAGTGCCGTCGTGAACCAGCAGATCGAAGCTAACGGAGTCTGTTTCCGTATCTGCGAGGTCGTTGATGGCGTTGTCATTGGGCTCGAAGCTCCAGCCGCCAGTCGCCTGGTTCAGCGTGAGCGTGCCATAGGCCGTTGAAAGCGTTTCGGTGCCGTCACCCTGATCTGTGCCACCATCAATGGAATAGGTGAAGCTCTGCGACGCCCCCAGCGTGTTGGTGACTGCAATGGTGCCGCTCTGTGCACTGAAATCGTCGACCGCGGTCGTATCCGTATAGCTGATGCCCGCTGTTGAGCTGACCAGAGTATCAATCGCTGCGTTGAGAACTTCTGCGGTCTGAGAGAAGGCCGATGTTTGCGTCCAGCTTGTGGTGTCCAGCAATACCGAAAAACCAGCGGTCGTGAAGCCGCCGGTCCAGGTGTTGTCGATGGCATGGGCCGAGAGGCTGGCAGTGCCGGAGAACCCGGCAGCGGAGTCGAAGCGGATCATCGCATCAGGGTCAAGCACCAGCGCAGATGTGGAGGAGACGCCAGGGAAAGATACCCAGTCGGCGCCGCCGTCTACCGAATAGAACCAATCCCCATCAGCGGGGGCCGTCGAAACACCCGAGACTGCGATACCGGCGAAACTGTCCATGGGAGTGAACTGTGAGTCAGGGTCGCTGAAGGCGGCCGCGGCAAAGGCAGAGACAGTGTTCTCAACCATACCGTCTGGCAGCGCACTGCCGACAGCCATCGCGCCTGTAAACTCCGGCGCGTCATTGATTTCGGTGATGGCGATTGAATTCGTGGCTGTATAGCTGGTTGTCGCGCCGCCGGGCGTGCCCGGCACAGCGGTATAGGTGATGTTGACCGCGGTGTTGGCAAAGTCATCGGCAGTGCTGGAGAAGGTCGCCAATTGCGCCAGGTTGTTGATGTCGAACTCCGCCACGGTCGGCGGATTTGCCTGGACGACGGCAACGTCGTCGATCATCAATTCGCCGCCCAGCAAAAGGCCGCCACTTGCGTCATAGGAGCCCGCGATGAAGACAAAACGGTATTCACCTCCGTCACTGGCACCGATGTTTTGGGATACCTGCGCCCATGTCGTTTCGACACCGGCAGAGGCGGCGGTTGAGTCCAGCAGAGTGATTGTCTCGCCTGTGTTGACATTCAGAAGATAGCCATAGGCGTCATAGGCATCACCACCAGAAAGTGCTTTCCACGCGAAGGAAACCGAGTCGCCTTCCTGTAGCACGACGGTGCTGTCCGAATAGACGTAAGGCCCACGGATGATGCCGTAGGATTCGTTGATAGAATAACTGCCTGTGTTCAATCGGATTGCTAGGTCGCCGGTATAGCCCGCATCATAGTCGGACAGGGTAACGGACTGCGCACCAGGGTTCGTCCGGCTGGACACATCGTCCGTCGTGTTCCTTGCCGGATAGGTGGTATCCACCGGTGTGGTCCAACCCGCGATCTCGGTTGAACCCATCTGCACCATGGTCTGCCCAATGGTCCAGCCATCAATAAAGCTGGAGCCTACTGTCCCGCTGTCCACTGCCCCGTTGGAGAACCCAATGATGAAGTTTACTTTAAGGTCGCTGCCGTTCTGGCCGTCCAGCGCGTTATCTACTGTGCCAATTACTTCGGCGCTGCTGCCAAGCCCGCGATAGACTTGGGTGCCGACAACGCTGATTTCGTTCAGCGTGGTACTTGGCGACCCCGACTGTACAAAGCCCAGATTTTCACCCGCCGCTCCGCTGCCTTCGATCAGCAGATGACCACCTGAATAATTATCGCCTGTACCCGTGGCAGCCAGCGCAATCGTTGGATCAATCTGAACTGCGGTGGCATTTTCGGTATAGGGCGTGGTCAACAGGGTTGCGTTGAACTCAGCAAAGCTCAGCGCCTGCGTCTCAATCGGGCCAGTAGAGGCTTCCAGATCCCAATCTCCGCCAAGGCCAGTGGTATCGGTAGATGCCGCGACATCGGCACCCGTCGCAACCGACAGCGCCCGCACAAAGGACTGACCGACGTCATCCGCGGCAACGTCGCAACCATAAATCAGGATATCGGCGTCCGCGCTCAGGGCATTGCGGATTGTGGCTAAATCCTCGGCATGGGTGGAAAGGCCCTCTTCGGTCAGGGCCAAATCCCCAAGAACCAACGTGCCGGGCGCACCATGTGACAGAATGTGAACGGCATCCACATCACTCTCACCCGCAAGGGTAGATGCGATGAAAGCCAGCCCGTCGCTGTCCTGCGGAATCAAATGGGCAACAAGCCCAGCGTCCAGTTGAGCCATAATCTGATCAAGATTAGGCAGGCCTGCATCAATGAAAACAAATTCGGTCGAAGGGGTGGCCATGGGTATTTTCCTTAAATTTGCGTCGGACTTGATGAACCGAAATTTGCTGCACAGTCAGGACCATGATTGGAGCTTGCAAGATTATATCCGCCAAACGCCTTTCAGCGTTCGGAGACCGCATACTGCAAGTATGCCAAATTCATGGGCCCAGGGTTTCATGGATAGCGAGGCATCGCCTGGAGTTTAGTTGTTTTCAAATACTATACTATCTTTTGAGTTTGTTTAGTATCTTTCAAAAATTAGTCAACCTTTTGGGCCTTGTTGCACAAAGCGGCTGCTGATTGGACTTCCCCTTTCCCCAGATACACTTACCCTACGGCTTTTGTGACGGGTATGCCGCGTGCGGTATATTCGTTCATGATGGCAATGCGGACCTGGACCTCGGCGACCTGGCGGTCAAAGTCTCGCGCCATGAGGCGCTGCCCCAGCAGCTTCATACAGTTCATCTTTGTCTCGGCTCGGCTTCGGCGGTGGTATCCACTCCAGTTTCGCCAGATCGTTCGCCCCAAGTATTTCGACGCTCGTAGAGCTTCGTTACGTGCCACCGCACCGGCCGTGGTCGGCTTCCAGGGTTTGGCATTTTTGCGGGGCGGAATGACGGCGTGGGCACCTCTATCCGCGATGGCATCGTGGCAATTGCGCGTGTCGTAGGCGCCGTCTGCGGTCACGCTGCTGATCTCCTGCTCTGGTGAGATCTGGCTGAGCAAATCGGGCAGCACTGGCGCGTCGCCGATGTGGTTTCCAGTAACCTCAACCGCCCGGACCTCCAGCGTCTGCTCGTCGATTTCGAGGTGGATCTTGCGCCAGACACGCCGTTTGGTGCCGCCATGCTTGCGCGCGTGCCACTCTCCTTCGCCCTCGACCTTGATCCCGGTGCTGTCGAACAGAAGATGCAGCGGGCCTCCAGAGCCGCGATAGGGGATGTTCACGGCGAGGGTCTTCTGGCGGCGTGACAGGGTGCTGAAATCTGGCACCGTCCAATCCAAGCCGATCAGCTTCAACAGGCTCTGCACGAAACCCGTGGTCTGGCGCAACGCCATGCCGAACAGCACCTTCATAGTGAGACAAGTCTGAACGGCGGTATCGCTGTAGGTCTGCTGGCGGCCGCGCTTACCGGTGGGCGCAGCGCCCCACCTCATCTGGGGATCGAACCAGATCGTCAGCGAGCCCCGGTGCTTGAGCGCCTCGTTATAGCTTGGCCAGTTCGTCGTCTTTTAGGTCGCGGGGGTGGGTTTGCTCATGCCCGCCAGCCACCACGCTGGGCTCATGAGATGAATCCTTCACGGGCTTTGTGCAACAAGCCCTATTGGCTTGCACCCGCCACCTTTCAACATCTTAACCGTGTCAAAAACCCTGTGCAGAACTCAATAGGTTCTGGAATGTTTTAGGCACATCACGGCCAGAGCCACTCACTTCCGCTTTTTGTTAGAAGCGGAACCTGTTTTATCCCCTAGAACCCTTATAAATATGACTTTTCCCTAACCCGTTCTGGCGCAGGTTCCGCTTTGGATGTATTATTGCCCAAAAGCGGAACCCGAAATGCCTAAGAAATCCAAACCAAAATCAGCCTGGAACAGGGGCAAAACTGTTGGGCGAAAACCCGCATTGGTCTCGACACAGGTGACCGCGATCAAGACGGTGATGGCTGAGAAGTCACGCCTGCGAGATCGGGCGATGTTCGCCGTCGCCATCGACAGCTGTTTGCGCGGGTGTGACTTGGTGCGGTTGCGGGTCAACGATGTGATGTTGTCCGGTGAGATGCGCGATCAGGTGCGCGTGCAGCCGATGAAGACCAAGCAGCACGCCAACAGTGCTATTGTGTTTGAGCCCAGCCGCGACACCCGGAAACTTTTGCAGCGCCACATCGAGGCGGCTGATCTGCTGGCAACAGATTATCTCTTCACCAGTGCACGACCACCAAGCGGGCCGCTGAAGCCACTGAGTGAACGGGCCTATCTCAAGTTGGTCAAGAAGTGGGTGGCGTTTTCTGGCCTCAACCCAGAGATCTACGGCACACACTCGATCCGCCGCGCCCGACCGGCGCTGATCTATCGCAAGACCGGCAACATCCGGGCCTGCCAGATCATGCTGGGGCACAAGACCATCTCCTCAACCCAGCTCTATCTTGGGGTTGAGGAGGAAGAGACGCTGGATCTTGCGCGGCAGTTTGAGATGTAGGTGTTCACTCCTGCCTCTCCCTGCTTTCCAGCAAGATAGGAGAGTGCGTTATCCTGCTGTGTTTGTTGTTTGAATGATTTACGGCTAAATAGATTATCGAAGTTCAAGGGTGAGACGAATGACCATCGACCTGAAAGCCATGACCCGCACAGAACTGAAAAACTGAAAACCAGTGTTGAGCGCGAACTAACGCGCACCATCGAACGAGATAGGAAAGCAGCTATTGCTGCTGCTCAAAAGGCATCGCGTGAACACGGCTTCGATTTAAACGAGATTGTCGGTGCTGAGAAGCCCACCAAATCCAAGAAAAAATCGAAGACTGTCGCCGCGTCACCGAAGTACCGTCACCCTGAGAATCCAGAAGTTACCTGGACTGGCAAAGGCCGTCAGCCCAAGTGGATCAAGGAAGCTGAAGCGGCAGGTCGGTCACGAGATGAGTTCTTGATCAAAGCCTGACCTCGCAACTACGCAAAAATGTTCCAAAACCTCTCAGGTCCACGACCTGCGACAGCCGCTCCCGGATATCGTCCGACGCGCGTCCGTCGTGATCTTTCGCGGTTGCAGCCCTGAGCGCCGCCAGACCAGCGGAAACCCGGCCCTGCCCGCCTCGCGCTCGATGGGGGAAGTGGCGTTTGGTCTCTGTCCTGACTTGTCGTCTAGGTTCTTTCAAAAGCGAGAGATGAATTTTGCTGTTCTTCAAGGCCTGTGCTCCTAGCAGCCCCTTGGCAAACCCCTACGGACAGATGCCATCAGCCTTAGAGCCTTGTTCTTCGGAGCCGTCATCGCCTGAACTGATACAAGAGGGGTTCGATGGTTCTGGGACAAGGGCGCGAAGCGGGAGCAGACCCACGCGCATGCGGCGTAGCTAGAGTCGTAGGTGCAGAGCATGGGGAGCACCCACCCCTTGTCTCATGGCTCTCGAAGCACTCATCGGTCACACATGGCGATGTGATCTCGATGGTCATGGCCCGCCGCATTTGTTCTTTGGTGAGTCGGAAGCTGGAATCTTGTGGGTGCATCAGGAAAGAAATGTACAAATGTGGGTTTGTGACGCGGCTTGCTGTTATCTAGAGAGAGTTAAATAGAGTTATAATAGAGTTACGCTGTGGATTATGGTACGTAAACCATTGAAAAAAATATTGTTTCAGATATGTTTGGTGTGTGAAATGACGATAGTCGGTGTGTGAAATGACGATAGTTGGTGTGTGAAATGACGATAGTTGGTGTGTGAAATGACGATAGGAGATGATAGTTATCCACAGGTTAATTGGTGTGTGAAATGACGAGTCTTGACGAATGGTGTGTGAAATGACGATAGTAACCCATGGTGTGTGAAATGACGAACATAGAACTGATCGGAGGGTGTGTGAAATGACGAATGCACGCTCTCCCCTTCTGCCGGATCGTCATCCGCAAAAAGACCTGTTCGTTTGTGACATCGTGGATGCGGTGCCCAAGGGTGACATGGCCTCGATGGAACATCCCGTTTTCACCCTTTCGACCAAGCCAGACATGAAACCTCGACGCTATCAGAATGGTGACAATTCGATTGAGGTGTCACCATCGCGCTATGGGCTGGCCACTGTGCATGATCGTGATGTGCTGATTTACTGTATTAGCCAGTGCATGGCCGCGCTCAACGAAGGCCGTAAAGTGAGCCGATCGATGCGGTTCAAAGCCCATGATTTACTTGTGGCAACGAACCGTCAGACTTCGGGCCAAGGCTACCAGCTCTTGAAGGATGCACTGCGGCGGCTGCAAGGAACACAGATTGAGACTAACATTCGCCAAGGCGGCAAGGAATATTTCAAGGTGTTTGGCCTCATCGAGTCAGCGGAAATTATTCGTGAAACACGTGAGGGCCGGATGCTTGATGTTGAGATCACCCTTTCAGACTGGGTGTTCGATGCGATTGAGAACAATCATGTTCTAACACTGAACAAGCAGTATTTTTTCCTCAGAAAGCCGCTTGAGCGGCGGCTTTATGAGCTGGCACGCAAGCATTGTGGTGCCCAACCCAAGTGGAAGTGCGGCCTAGAGCTTTTACGCGATAAGTGTGGGTCTGGGTCTACAACTAAAGAATTTCGGCGGCTCCTCTCGAAGATCATCGAGGACGACGGGGCGCATGACCATCTGCCTGACTATGCCATGAACGTCGAAGGCGATAATGTGGTTTTTCGTCCTAAAGGTTCAGAGGTGGTGGTGGGCCTCCCCTTTCAAGCTTTACGCTTCAAGAAGCTGGACACGCACGACATTGCACGGCGTCTCGCGCCTGGTTGGGACATCTACGTGATGGAACGTGAATGGCGATCATGGGTGCATGATAAGGCCATCGACGTGAAGGATGCAGACAAACATTTTTTAGCGTTCTGCAAAAAGCGCGGCGCATACCGAAACTAAGAAAGTACAAATGTGGGTTTGTAACTTTACGCTTCCCCACGAATGTGGTGGAGTCGACTCATGATCATATCTTTCCTGAACCAAAAAGGCGGCGTCGGCAAAACCACCCTATCGGTGAATGTCGCAGCTTGCTTTGCAAGGCGTGGGGCGCGTGTCTTGCTGATCGATGCGGATAAGCAGGGTTCAGCATCGGCTTGGGCCGCGCTGCGTCAAGATGCGCCCTTTCAGGTTGTAAGCTTGGCACGAGCCAACATGGCGAAGGATGCGATCAAGCTTGCAGCCGATTATACCTACACCGTGATTGATGGTCCGCCACATGCGGAAGAGATTGCAAGATCATGTATCATTGCATCTGACTTTGTGGCCCTGCCGATTGAACCCTCAGGGCTCTCAACTTGGGCTTCGGATTTGACGGTGAGACAAGTGCGTGAAGCACAAGAATTCAAAGAAATGTTAAAATGTGGGTTTGTGGTTTCCCGCAAAATAGGGAAAACTGTCATCGGACGTGAAATCAGGGATATGGCCGCAGATGCCGATATACCAGTTTTGACAACCGAGATTGAACAAAGAGTCGGGTTTGCTGAAAGCATGACAATGGGGCAAACCATTTTTGAATGGGCTCCTAGAAGTGCGGCAGCTCGTGAGATTGAACAGCTAACGAAAGAGATAGAACGCCATGTCGAAGAAGACATTCGCATCGGCTCCAAAGCCCAAATCGCCAACGGATGAGCAGATATTGGCTTTCGAGCGCGGTGGGGCGGGGCATGACACAAAAGCTGACACACCCGCACCGCCGAAAGCCGTTACCGAAGAGCCAACCAAGCGCCTGAGCTTGGATCTGCCTGCCTCGATGCATACAAGGTTCAAGACGGCTTGCAGCGCCACTGACCGAAAAATGGTGAGTGAGGTTCAAGCATTCATCGAACAGCGCACGGCAGAATTAGAGACAGAGGCAGGGATAACCCGCAAATGAACAATTGTTCAAACCCACATTTGTGCAAAATGAGAGCGGCGAAGGAAAAGGTTGCAGACGTGTACTTTTTACGGTACATTTAATAGTGAACGATAAGAAACGCCTGCCAGCTAAGTTTTTCCAGCAAGAGAGTGGGAATGAGCCTGTCCGCGAGTGGCTTCTCGACCTTGATGCTGAAAATCGACGGTTGATTGGCAACGATGTCATGACGGCAGAGTTTGGCTGGCCAGTCGGGATGCCTTTGTGCCGTCCTATGGGTGGCGGTTTATTTGAGGTGCGCACCGACTTACCAGACAAGAAAATCGCGCGTGTACTGTTTTGTTCGCACAAGGGTGACATGGTGCTTTTGCACGGGTTCATCAAGAAGACACAAAAAACGCCAAAGGCCGATCTTGACCTGGCGAAGAAGAGAATGAGAGGTTTGAAATGACTGATAATGTGGAACAGGGCAGGGCAGGGGGCTCCTTTGAGGACTTCCTTAAAGATCAAGGCACGTATGAAGCGACTGCCGATCAGGCGATAAAACGCGTCTTGGCGTTTCAGCTTGCTGCTGAAATGAAAAGCCAGGGGATAAGCAAGAAGAAAATGGCAGAGCGCTTAGAGACAAGTCGTTCTCAGCTTGATCGCTTACTTGACCCTCAAAACGATAGTGTAACACTCGGAATGCTGACACGAGCGGCTAAGGTTGTTGGCCGTGGTTTGCGTTTGGAACTGACCTAAACGTTTTTATGCCGTGCTACGCCTGAACTTCCAGTAGAAACACTCCGCTACGCGAGTATGTGATACCACAAACCCACATTTGTTGGCTTTCTAGAAAAGGGCTTATGCGCCTTCTGGCGGTGTCCTTACCAAAAATTTCTATTAAGAGAGGCCTTCCAGTAGACCCCATGGAAGCAATGATCTAGCGTACAAGTACCTAGTGATGACGCAAAATACCGCTCTCATCATGATCAAAAGCATCAACGGCTGTGAAAATCCGCTCCGCCGTTGCCTTTATCCCAGTCTCTTCTGAAAGTTCACGGATTGCCGCTTCCTCAAGTGACTCTCCGAGATCTACTTTCCCACCTGGAAATCCCCATCTGCCTGAATCAGGCGGGTTTGCTCGTCGCACCAGCAAAACTTGGCCATTCCTGAATACCGCCGTGATTGTAGCGACAACTGGTCGTGCCACAGGAAAAGGCACCTGACGGTTCATCACTTCAGTAGGCATATAGAAATCCTTTCCTCTTCATCGTGCAGCGATCAGTAGCACACGAGCAGGCTAAGAGGCATTACCGACTGACGGCAGCTTTGTCCGCAGTGCCGACCAACACAGTTTGCGGACACCCCCAAGATTTTTGACCGATTTCGCTTTGATGCTGTGGTCACTGACGCCACTTGACGGTCATGCGAAATGTAGTATTTATGAAATACACCTACACAAGATGTGGGCGATCGGTTAAGACGCAAGATGCTTCTTCCGAAGACTACCCAATAATATTGGGGAGGCTTTGGTGGCATGTGTGTCGCATAGGCTTCTCCTAATGAAAAAGGACGAAGCCCATGCCCAAACTATCCCCCGCAACGCGAAATCCTATCAGCGTTGCCCATGCGGCCAGCAGCGATGACGACCGTCAGCTTTTGACTGTCCGGCAAGTTGCAATCCTCGACAGCACTTCCGAAAAAACTGTGCGCCGCGCTATCAAAGCCGGCTTGCTTCATGTTCTCCGTATTGGACCCGGAGGACGTCTTCTGCGCATTAGCAAAGCGGCCCACAGAGCCTACCGCCAAGCAGGAATGCTGTGACCACTAATGTCATCTAATGTCCATATAAATCAATTGTGTAACAAGGATCGGGAAAACATCCGCTGCAAAAATTCAGGTTTTTTGATGCTAGTGTATTCCCGAATCAGACGCCAAGTCCCGTCATGTCCACCCGAGACATCACCAGGTCAAAAAGGAGTTTCCCGATGACTGGCCTCGACCCCAAAAAACTCAATAGAGCCTTCGTCCAACCGGGGACGCTCGTCCTCTCAGAGGTGATGGAGAATGTTGCGCGTGATAATAAAATTTCCACCACACGGCGTCGTGATATCCAGTCGGGATTACGCCGCGTGGCTAAGGCGCTTGGTCTTCCGCCTGAAGAGGTGCCGGCAGATGTTATGTGGCTGCGAAAGCGGTTGGAAAACTTCTTGCCGGCATCAATGGGATTGAGTGCCAAGTCTTGGAGCAATGCGCTTAGCGACGCTCGAGCGGGGATGGTTCTCGTTGGAGTGGCGTCGCAGAAAATCAACAGAAGGGCAGACCTTTCGTCGGCATGGGCAAAGCTTTGGCAAACTGTTTTGGATTCAGGAGATCCAACAATTCCAAAAGCGCTTCCACGCTTTATCTATTTTCTCAATCATTTTGGCATTGAACCTAGTTCAGTCCAGTTCGAACATGCGCTGGCGTTTCAAGATGCATTGATACTCAACGAAATGAGCCGTGATCCTGAACATGCATTTCGAACGACAGTTAAGAGCTGGAATCTCGCTGTAAGCCGTTTTCCGGAATGGCCTCGCCAAATTTTTGACCTGCCGTCTCGTGCGAAAGTGATTAAGCGTGCGCCTGAGGCGTTTCCGGAAACGTTTGTAGCTGACCTTGATTGCTATCTGCTCACTTTAAGGGAACCTGACTTTTTTGATGAGCATGCCGTTATGGCTCCACTCAGGCCAGCCACGATCGAGCAATATCGCGCGATTCTCATGCGGTTTGCTTCGATATTGCTGCTTGTTGGCGTTCCGACAGCAGAAATTAAAGATCTCCGAGCCCTCGTGAATACCTCGAATGCCGAAAAGGGACTGCGCTGGATGATGGATCAAAAAGGCAATCAGAACACTATTGGAGTCGCAGACACTGCCAACCAGCTCCGCAATCTTGCCCGACGCTATGTCAAAGTGAGCGAAGCAGATCAAAAACGCCTCGATCAGATGAACAATCGTCTCACGGTCAAGCAGCACGGCGGCATGACCCCAAAAAACCGTGACCGCCTGCGGCCTCTCGAAGATCCAGCAACGCTTCGTCGTCTCCTCACACTGCCAGACCTTTTGTTCAAACGTGGGATCGCAGGTGGCGCTAAACTACAATCCAGATTGGAACAGGAAGATGCGGTTGCCATTGCGATCCTGCTTTACTGCCCCATTCGGAGGAAAAACCTTTTTAGCATTCACCTTGATCATAATCTGCAGAGAATGAGCGACGGACGCGTCTTTCTCGTCTTTGAGCGGGATGAGGTGAAGAATGAACGCCGGATTGAGTTCGAGCTACCTAATCACGTAGTGGAAATGATTGATCAGCACCTCAAGACGCGTGCGCCGCAGTTGTGCCCCGCTGGAACGCCTTGGTTGTTTTCGCGGCGCGATGGGACTGCAGCAGCCAACGCCAACTATTACTGCACGAAGGTGAAAAAGCGGATCGAAAGAGAGATTGGTCTAACTATCAACATACATCTGTTCAGACACATTGCAGCTAAGATTTTTCTAGATGCTAACCCTGGACAGTATGAGGTCGTCAAACGTCTTCTTGGGCATTCGGCGCTCAGCCAGACTTTGAACGCTTACGCTGGGTTCGAAGCCGGAACGTCGACCCGGCTCTTTGCGGCGACAGTTGATGCGATGCGACTGACATGACGCGGCGCATTTCCCTACCCCTCGCGGACTGGCCTGAAGCTGATCGCGGAATGTGGGCCAGATTGATCATCTGTGGCGATCCCTTTGATGACGAAGGCGCATTGTCTCATTTACGTGAAACATCAAAGGCTGCTTTGGTTAAGCACTATGGCCGCTGGCTGGAATGGTTGTTCCAGTCAGAGCCATTGGCACTCGACGAACGCCCAGAGCTACGCGCCACACCCGAGCGGCTGCGGCTGTGGATCAGATCTCTCCATCACATGGTACCACCAACCCTGCATACCATCGTCCATGGTGCACTCATTGTTCTCAAAGCCGCCGCTCCGGACCATGATTGGCGTACGCAGAGCCGTGCTTCCAATCGCCTCGCATTTTTGGCACGCAAAAGCACCTCGGACCGGAAGGCTGGGCGCATACTATCTAGTGCAGTGTTGTTTGATATGGCGCTGGAACTGAATGGCGCAAAAGCAGCACGCGCCAACACACCGCTGAACGCTGCCCTCATGCGGCGAGATGGCATGATGATCGCTTTTCTCTCGCTGATGCCCATTCGCTTGCGGTCCTTGTCTGAGTTGACACTTGGCAAGTCGATCCAAGTCTCATCGTCAAGAATTGTGGTCTGCTTGTCGAGAAACGCGCGAAAGTTGGTGATGCTCTGAGGGGCGGCATAT
>TARA_R110000787_G_scaffold104653_3_pt1 | contig 16481 bp, 16 predicted proteins | sample TARA_R110000787 | Tara Oceans TARA_R110000787 (sample SAMEA4397920) | marine metagenome | biome: Polar Biome; feature: [DCM] deep chlorophyll maximum layer (ENVO:01000326); material: water (ENVO:00002006), including particulate matter (ENVO:01000060) such as... | depth 35 m
GCGAGCGGCTACTGACACTGAAATTGAGATCAAAAAGTCGGGTGAAATTAGCTGTGCAACAGTGACCAAGCAACGTGAAATGGAAATCGACGGGGTATTCCCGTTCAAGCTCAAAATTATTGAGATCGGAACTAACGAACGCGGCAAAACTGTCACAAGTTGTGTAGTGGCCGAGGCCAGCGTTGCTGAAACAACCCCTCGAAAGAAGAAGCCTCGCGGAGCTAATCAAAAGATATTGCTTAAAGCTATAAATAATCTCGCCGCTCGAGGGCTATTGCAAGACAACCGGCTAGGCCTGCCGCCAACCTGTAAAGGATTAACCCTGGATGCGTTGTTTGAGCATCTTAAAGGGCTAATCGTAACTGACAGCAAGCACAAAAGGTCTCGTTTTAATGAGAGCGTATGCTCATTAGTCGCGGATGAGTTTCTAGGTATGGAAAATGAGTTCGTTTGGTTAGTGGAGATTTAAATGCCTGGTAAACAATCTAGTCAAATAAAGCTAGAAGAAGATGGAATGACTATTTTCGGTTGGCAAAAGGATTTTGTTTGGGAACGCCTGCCTGGTGAAGAATTAAAATGGCGGAAAACAGACGTCAAAGTATCGTCTAGTGTGCGATGGAAACAGCTCATGGCGGGTCGTAAATTTGACTCTCTGGTCTATCTTAAAAAAGACGAAATAAGGTATCTGGCAGCACTTCGAGATCATCGTCGAAAGGTCGAAAATGTCTAAATTGGCGGCAATTGACGTGCCAAAAATACCCGAATTGAGTAATTGAATGATATCAATGACTTACGTGGTCAAATCGGGTGTTTCGGTGCAAATCGGTGCTCAATTCGGGTATTTGGGTAAATATGGTGGTTTAGCACCGAAACACCCGAATTGTCTTTAGACATTCGGGTATCGGTGCCGCCAATACGCGGAAAACAGGGGATTTCGGATGAGTGACGTTTTTGAGGTATTAATTGAGCGGAAACGGTTTAAACAGTTGAGTGAAATTGTTGCAGATGTTGCAGGGTTAGGTCAGTTCTTTTTACAGGCCGCTGCCACTGAACGTCGAATGCCGAACGTTCGATCGTTTGGAAGTTTGAAGAGTTGCTGGCCGGAGTTTCAAGCAGACGTGAATTTAGCTTTTGGCTATAACCAGGTGAAGGTTAAGTTGGCGGCTGCGAGTCCAGCGGAGATATCTCATTACGAGTTAGCGCTGGATGTGGGGTTAGCGATGCCAGTTGATGATCGGCGGATTGTGTGGGCTGTTGCGCACAGTGCGGCTAAAAGGCAGCGAGGGCCAGCTTGGAGCAAGGTAGGGCGTGTTATGGGTATTCACCCATCGACGGTGAAAAGGCGGTTTGAGCGAGCTATTTTAACTTTGTGGTACAATATGTAGTATGGTGTGTTGACTATGCATACTAAATGTAGTATTAAATGTTTAACGTTGGCAGACCTGGTACTCAGAGTGCTGACGTTAGACCCGTCTCCCAAAAGTGTGGTCAGACTTAAAGGCCCGAGTTTAAAAGCTTGGGTCTTTTCTTTTGCAAAAGGTATTTAATGGCTAGACCCTACATTAGAGTGACCTCAAAGAACTTTAAGCACGTTTGTGAGCGTTTGGCTGAGGGTGAGAGCCTAACTAGGATTTGTTTGGACGCTGACCTTCCGACCTGGAAAACAATATTAAGGTACGTTCAGAAAGACGAAAAAAATTACCAGGCGTATCGTAATGCTCGAGCGTTGCAGGCCGAGGTAATGCGAGACGAAATCATTGACTTGGTTGGTAAAGCTTTGCCTGCCGATCCTAAGTTGGCGATGGCTGAGGTTGGCCGTCGTAGGCTTGAAGCCGATTACAAGGACAAGATGATCCGACAGCTTGCACCTCTTGGTGTTAGGAATAAGCAAGAAGACAAGGCCGATGAGGTTGGCGAGATCGTGATCAAATGGGGAGCGAGTTAGCATTTAGCATACGTTGCTGTTGTTGGCCGCGATGTCTGCGCTCGCGCGCGAAGAAACAAGAACAAATAAAGAACGAAGGCCCGATTCAATTGTGAATGTGGCTGAACTGTGGCGATCGTCGGGTAACCCATTGAAAACATTGGCGTGACCGTCAGGTTTATTACCTGACCCCCCTTCTTTTTTTGCTGGTTTCTCGAATTTGACCCCCCCACCCCCCCAAGCAACCGGGTGCTGGCTCCTACTACATAATACATACCCAAAACAGGCTCTGTCCCACTGTGGCAACAAAAACTCAGACAATAGAAATACCGTACACGCCGCGCCCGCTTCAGCTCGAGCTTCACAAAATGCTCGATAGCTACCGTTTTAACGTGCTTGTGATGCATCGGCGCTTTGGAAAGACGGTTTGCGTAATAAATCATCTACTCCGCGCAGCGATTATGAATAAGCAGAAGAATCCAAGGTACGCTTACATATCGCCCAGCTACCGGCAATCGAAGTCGATTGCCTGGGATTATTTAAAAACGTTCGCGTCAGGTATACCTGGCACAAAGTATCACGAGACAGAACTTCGGTGCGACCTTCCAAACGGAGCTCGTATAACGCTTCTTGGAGCTGAAAATCCTTCAAGTCTTCGAGGAATTTATTTAGACGGCTGCGCAATGGACGAAGTAGCGCAAATGCCGGATAGCTTATTCCCCGAGGTTATCCGGCCTGCTTTGTCCGATCGAAAAGGTTTTTGCACTTTTATTGGCACTCCGGCAGGCACGCAGAACTATTTTTATGATTTGTGGGACGCTGGCGCGGCTACGGAGGGCTGGAATCGCGCGATGTACAAATCGAGCGAGACTAATTTAATTGACGAAGAGGAGCTGACGGCGGCCAAGGCGACAATGACTACGGATCAATTTGATCAGGAGTTTGAGTGTTCTTGGGTTGCCAACGTACCAGGCTCAATTTACGGCAAAGAATTACAAGATTTAGCGGACAAAGACCATATAACCGACGTGCCTCACGACCCAGCGCTGAAGGTTTCAACATTTTGGGATATCGGTATCCATGATTACACTTCGATACTATTTGCGCAGATTCATCGAGGAGGTTCAGTGCGAGTCATTGATCACTTTGAGGCGCGTGGTGAAGGCCTACCGTTTTACGCGAGAGTACTTCAAGAGAAGTCTGAAGAAGATGGTTATTTATACGAGCACCATTATGGGCCGCATGATCTCAGCGTTACCGAAATGGGTACGGGGAAAACGCGAATAGAATCCGCGCAAGAGTTAGGCATCCGGTTTCGGGTGCTTCCTCGCATAGCGATTGAAGACGGCATCCATGCTTTCCGCATACTTTTGCCGAGATGTTATTTCGATCGAGTTAAGTGTCGCCGAGCGCTTGAAGCGCTTCGGCATTATCACCGGAAATGGGACGAAAAAGCGCGGACTTTTAAGTCTAAGCCGGTGCATGATTTCTCGAGCCACACTGCTGACGCGGCAAGATATATGGCCTGCGCGTTAGAAGAAAGTTTTGACAATAAACAGTCGCCTCAGCCGTTTGCAGACGGGGCTTACAATCCTTTTGATACGAGGTTAAGTGCATGAGTTTTTTATTTCCGAAGCCGCCAAAAGTCGATTTGCCGCCGATACCGCCTATCCAGCCGGAGCCTGCGATTAACGCGCCTGGAACTAAGGTTGAAGATAATTTGCGGCGAGATTTAAAGCGGCGGAAAGGCCGCGCGTCAACGATCGTCACGAGCGGTCAGGGGCTCATCGATGATTCTAATTTAAAAACAACCAGCCTTTTAGGCACATCAGTATAGAAATTAAGGAGAAATAAATGCCCCGAGGCCCAGGTACTTACGGAACAAAAAAAGGTCGGCCACCTGTCAAAAAGCCAATTAAAAGAAAACCGTCAAAATAATATGGCTACCCCGAGTAAAGGAAAAGCAAGAGTCAAAGTTACAGCTAGTGGAAAACGTGTTTCTTACGGGCAGGCCGGGAAAGCTAAAGGCGGCGGCGCAAGGGTAAGGCCAGGAACATCTAAAGGTGACGCTTATTGTGCAAGGTCGGCTGGTCAAATGCAAAAACATCCTAAAGCAGCAAAAAATCCTGATTCTCCATTACGGTTAAGCCGTAAACGATGGAAATGCGCTGGCACAAAATCGAAGAGGGCTTAATGGCAAAGCAAGGTCTATACGCAAACATTCACGCAAAAAGAAAACGCATAGCTTCTGGTTCTAAGGAAAAAATGCGTAAGGCAGCAAGCAAAGGCGCGCCAACTGCTAGAGCTTTTAAACAATCTGCAAAAACAGCAAAGAAGAAATAGTTGAGTGGGGCGCCGTGGCTACTCGTAATTATGCTTACGATGTCACCGACACAAATCAAAGTTCAATATCACGAATTTAATAATCAATACTTATGTATATACGCTGCATCAAAAGCGAGAAAATTTCGATCAACAGCAAGAATAATAACAAATGTGTATGCGCAATGTTTCACAGTAAAAAAATTAGGAGGTAGAAATGGGCGGTTTTAACCCCATCAGCGCAATTAGTGCAGTAGCACAAATTGCTAGTAGTTTTTCCAGCAAAAAATCTCAGCCAGCGCCTGTAACGCCTGCACCAGCGCCGCGAATTGTTACCCCAGCAGCAGTTGTGAAAGCAGGCAGCGACGTTGACGCCCAGGAAAAAAGACGGCGGACAATACGGCGAGGTGCTGGCTCGCGCAATCGTGTACCGAAAAGTGTGCTGGGCTCTAGCGGCTCACCAGCCAGCAAGACACTGTTAGGCGAATAAAAAAATGCCGACACTGAACGAGCCAGATGAACAGGCGGTTATGCTACTACGCCGGCTGGACACGTTAGCTACGCAGCGAAAAACGTGGGAAAACCACTGGCAAGAAATTGGCGACTACATTGTCCCGCGTAAAAGTGATGTCTCGATCACGCGCACGCCTGGTGACAAGCGCATGGAAAAGATTTTTGACAGCACAGCTATTCATGCTGCTGAGTTGCTCTCAGCAAGCTTGCACGGGATGCTCACCAACCCATCGACAAGATGGTTCGATCTGCAATATCAGACCCCTGAATTAAACACAGACGATGAAGCAAAAGAACATCTTGAGCGCATTGTTGATATTATGTATGCGGAATTTAAACGGTCTAACTTTTCCGAACAAATCCACGAGCTCTACCATGACCTCATAACTTTCGGCACTGGCGTAATGCTGATCGATGAATACGAAGGCGGCGTTCGATTTAGTACGCGGCACATAAGCGAGTGCTATTTAGCTGAAGATGAATGGGGCCGCGTCGATACAGTATTCCGCAAATTTAAAATGTCTTTGCGAGCCTGCGCAAATAAGTTTGGCGAAGACAATATGTCTGACAAACGTCTTAAAGACATGGAGAAAGACCCGTACAAAGAAGTTGAAGTTCTACACGTTGTCATGCCTCGTGATGGGCGAGATTATAACAAGGATGACGCGGATAATATGCCGTTTAAATCTTGTTACATCGATCCCGAAAGCAAACAGATTTTACGAGAAGGCGGCTACCAAGAATTTGCATATTGCTGCCCTAGATTTTTAAAGGCATCCCACGAGCTTAGTTACGGCAGAAGCCCATCAATGACAATTTTGGCAGACGCGAAAATGATTAACGCGATGTCTGAAGTAACAATTAAAGCAGCTCAAAAACAGGTCGACCCCCCGCTGATGGTGCCGGATGATGGTTTTGTTCTTCCAATTAGAACTCGACCTGGATCGTTAATGTTTTATCGGTCTGGCACGCGAGATCGAATTGAGCCTTTAAATATTGGAGCACAGACTCCGCTTGGCCTAAATATTGAGGAGCAACGCCGGCAAGCTATTAGATCAGGCTTTTATGTAGATCAATTAATTATGGGCCAGGGGCCGCAAAAAACAGCGACTGAAGTGATCCAGCTTACAGAAGAAAAAATGCGCGTTTTAGGGCCGGTTTTAGGACGCCTTACAGCCGAGCTTTTATCTCCGATGATTGATCGAGTTTATAACATTCTATTGCGGTCTGGTAAGTTCCCAGAGCCGCCTGAGAGTGTTGCTGCCGGTGATGTAGATATTGAATATGTATCGCCATTAGCCAAGGCTCAACGTCAAAGTGATATTTCCGGTATTATGCGGATGTTCGAGATTCTCGGGCCACTGGCATCCATTAACGCCGGCATTTTTGATCACTTTGATTTTGATGGTTTGATCAGACACGTTGTAAAAGCATTAAGCATCCCAGCGAGTATCACTAAAGGGGAGTTCCAAGTAGCTCAAGACAGAGAAAATAGAGCGCAGCAAGAACAGCAACAAGCTGAGTTAGCTCAGATACAACAAGTCTCCGAATCAATGGGCGCCGCCGCTCCGATGGCAAAAGTGCTTCAAGCAGAAGAAAGCATCTCGAATGAGTAGCTATGAAATTGGACAAGACGCCCTTATGCACGAGCGGCAGCGTCTTGTTGATGCAACTAAAGAAATTTTTGAAACACCCGCTGGCGAGATTGTTCTCGATCAGCTTAAAGCTAAGTCTGGTTTTAATGTTAGTAATTTTACTAATGACGCTCTCGAGATGGCTTTTAGAGAAGGTCAGAGAAGCGTGGTTCTCTATATTTTAAATTTAATGTCAGAAGAAAAACTTCAACAACAGCAAGGAGATTAAAAAATGGCGGACGAACAGGTAGCGGAGGCGTCGGCAGAGCCGGCAGCGCAACCGTCTGAGGAAGTTAGCTGGAAATCAAGTTTACCCGAGGACATTAGAGACCATAGCGCTCTTAGTCCGATCCAAGATGTCGGCAATCTAGCGAAGAGTTACATTAACGCACAATCTATGATTGGCCGAGACAAGGTTGCTATACCAGGGCAGCACAGCTCGCCGGAAGATTGGGACAACGTGTACGATCGATTGGGTCGCCCAGAAAGCGCTGACGCTTACGAATTTGACCTTGGCGAAAACACAAACGACGAAATAATGGCATGGTATAAAACAGCCGCTCACGATATCGGTTTGAACCCAAGCCAAGCTCAAAAGCTTGCAGAAAGTTATAACGAGCTTCTCGCACAGAGCGCGGAGAATGTGCCTGATTATGATTCGATCAGGAGCGAGCGCGAGGCAGTTTTAAAGAAAGAATGGGGCGGCAAATACGAGGATAATATTAATTTAGGCAGTTCAATCTTAAAAGAGTTTAGCGACGAACCGCTTACAGAAATTGATCTTGCTGATGGTTCTAAGCTTGGCGACAACCCAGATTTCGTTAGAGCTATGGTCAACGTTGGAAGCTTTATAAAAGAACGAGTGTCCGAGGATGCTTTTGAGGGCATAGCAAAAGGCTCTGGCGGACTTTCGCCAGACGATATAAATGATCAATTGCGTGAGATTGAAAATCCACAAGGGCCGTTATTTGACGGTTCTCATCCTCAGCACAGAGAATATGTTGAGCGGCGGAGCCGTCTTTACGCACAAAAGTTTCCAGAAATAGAATAAAATCAGGGTAGCTGAAAAGTCCTGTTGCTTGCACTAAAGCAGTGCCGCTGACGTTGCGAAAACGTAGGAATGAGTCCGTTTTTTTTGGGTAGCTCACCGCAAAATCCTTAACCTAAACAAAATGGAGGTTTGACAATGTCAAATCAAATTACCACTGCGTTTTCCCAACAGTTTGGGCAAACGGTTGCGCTGCTATCTCAGCAACGCGGCTCTATGTTACGAGGCGTTGTTCGTAACGAATCTGTTACTGGCGAAAAAGCATTTTTCGACCAGGTCTCTTCGGTTTCTGCTGTACTCAAGGTGAGTCGACACAGCGACACCCCGCTAACAGAAGTTCCACACTCACGACGTTCTGTAAGTATGAACACTTATGAATTTGCAGATTTAATTGATGATGCTGACCAAGTCGCCACTATCATTGATCCAACATCTGCTTATGCACAAAGTGCGGCTGCCGCTATGAACCGAGCTATCGATACGGAAATCATAACGGCGGCAACCGGAACCAGTAAGACGGGCAAAAGCGGATCAGGTTCTACCGATCTCGCAGCCGCTCATATTATTGCGCACGGTTCTGCCGGCTTAACAGTTGCAAAGCTTTTAGCTGCTAAAGAACAGCTTGATCTTGCAGACGTTGATCCGTCAATCCCTCGGCATATTGCAGTGAGTCCTCAGCAAGTAAAAGATTTGTTGAACACGACTGAAGTAAAAAGTTCAGACTTCAACACTGTAAAAGCTCTAGCCCAAGGAACCCTGGATTCATTCTTAGGTTTTCAATTTCATATGACAAACAGGTTGGCATTGTCCGGCACGACAAGGACATGTTTCGCCTGGGCTCAAGACGGCCTGCTGTTAGCTGTTGGGCAAGACGCCAAATCCAGAATCGAGGAGCGTTCCGACAAATCTTATTCCACGCAAGTCTACTACAGCCAGACGGTTGGAGCGACGCGCATGGAAGAAGATAAAGTTGTTTCAGTCCTCTGCACCGAATCTTAAAGGAGGTTTGAAAAATGGGAACCGTATATAGTGTTCAAAAAACTAAATGGGATCAAAACTCGCCTAGCGAGATGATCAAAACAAACGAACTCGGCGGACGGGTGCGCGTTGCTTATGGCAGCTATACAGCCGCTACTGAGCAAAGTGATATCCACATGTTTAACTTGCCAGACGGAGCTCGTATTCTGAGCGGCACTGTTTCACATGCGGCGCTTGGTTCATCTACAACTATCTCTGTGGGCCACGCTGTTTATAACAACGCAGCGGGTACTGAGGTAGCTCTTGACGTTGATGAGTTTAAAGCGGCGGCAGCTTCAACAGGAGTTGTTTCAGTGGCGTGCGTTGCCACCGTAGCCCTCGGGCTTGGAACAATTGTTGACGCTGACAAGGATGGTTTTCCTGTCACCGTTTCTCTAGCTGGTGGAAACGGCGCTGGTTTAATTGAACTCGTTATGACTTACGCTCTTGACTAAACGATTGGGGGGCTTCGGCCCCCCTTTCATTTAAAAGGAAAACAAATGGCAAGTGATGTTGATATTTGTAATGCAGCCTTAAATAATATTGGGGCAAGCAACATCATCAGTTTGACTGAGGATTCAAAAGCCGCTCGGGTTTGTAACCAGCGTTTTGGAGGTGTTCGCGATGCTGTGTTCAGAGCGCACCCCTGGAATTGTCTGATTAAAAGAATTGAGTTGGTGCAAGGTACGACACCTGTCTTTGAATACGCTTTCAGTTACCCGCTGCCAAATGAGCCATTCTGCCTGCGTGTCCTCGAGGTTGAAGGCGAAGAAAACGGAGTTGTCTACGAAGTTGAAGGTCGTTCGATCGTCAGTGACGAAGGCACAATGCGTATTAAATTTATTTCACGGGTTTTAGACGCAAATGAATACGACACATTATTGATTGAGACTATTGTGGCAAGATTATCTTTTGAAATTGCATACAGCCTGGTCAACTCTGTTAGTTTGCAGGCACAGCTATTTAATATCTTTGAATCCAAATTAAAGACGGCTCAGTTTGTGGATGCAACCGAAGGTACGCCCTCGGAAATTAGCTCAACATTCTTTACGGACGCGAGGCTCTAGAATTGCCAAAAGCAGCGTATGCATTTTCGAGTTTCACAAGTGGCGTAGCCTCTCCACGTCTGGACGGTAGAATTGACCTATCCAAATATTTTAGTATGTGCAGCGTCCTCGAGAACTTCTCGACCTTGCCACATGGCGGTGCAACGCGGCGGTCAGGAACTAAATTTGTTTCTGAAGTAAAAACGAGCACTCTCGCAACTAGAATAATACCTTTTGAGTTTAATACCGAGCAGACATATATTATTGAGGCCGGCAATAATTACTTCCGGTTTTTTAAAGACGGCGCGCAAATTTTAGAAACTGCTAAAACGATTTCTGGAATTACAAAAGCTAACCCAGCCGTTGTTACTTCTAACTCGCACGGTTTTTCAAACGGCGATGAAGTTTTTATTTCTAGCGTTCTTGGAATGACCGAAGTTAATGGTAAGAATTTTAAAGTAGCAAGTGTCAGCACTAACACATTTGCTCTCCAAGACATGACCTCTACAAATGTAAACTCAACTGGGTTTACAACATATAGCTCTGCCGGGAATGCTGCGCGCGTTTATACTATTGTAGCGCCTTATTTAACTGCCGAGTTGTTCGATATACGTTTTGCGCAAAGTGCAGACGTTATGTTTCTTGTACATCAAAACCACCCGCCTCAAAAATTAACTCGCGCCGATCACGACGATTGGACATTAGCCGAAGTTGTTTTTGAGCTCGGCCCAATGCAAGATGATAATACAACCGCAACAACTTTTACGTCCAATGGGTTGTCCAGTTCTGTAACAATTACGGCAAGTGCAGTAACAGGTATAAACGGCGGTGCAGGGTTTCAAACGACGGATGTTGGTCGCCTGATTAAAATGTTGGATGGCGCTGCTAAAATTACGGCTAGAAACTCTACGACAGAAGTGGTTGCAACTGTTCAAACAAACGCCGAGCTTCGAGCTGAATTACTTCCAACTTATGTTGCCGGCACAATTTCATTTAAAGAAGGCGACCCGAGTTCGACCGGAACCGAGCATAACGACCGAATTATCGACACGGCCAAAAAGTTTGTAGATGAGGGTTTTAAAATTGGTCAAAAAATAACGGTTTCTGGGTCGGCAAATAATAATGGTACTTATTTAATTGTTGAGATTACAGACGATACAATTTTGATCTCGCCATCGGATGATCTAGTCGACGAAGCCGCGAGCTCTGGCAATACAATCACGGGATCAATCGAGGCAACGGATGAATGGGCGTTAGGGGCGTTTTCAGAGACAACGGGCTTTCCAGCAACTATTTGTTTCTACGAAGAACGCTTGGTGCTTGGCGGTACAACTGAACAGCCTCAGACGTTGTTCTTTAGCGAAAGCGGAGGGTTTGAGCAATTTCAAGACGGCCCAGATGACGCGGACGCAATGCGCTATACCATTGCAGCTCAGACTGTTGACCAAATTAGATTCTTAATGCCAGGTCGAGTTTTGATAGTTGGAACATCTGGCGGAGAGTTTGCAGCCAGTTCGAGCGCATCCGGCGAGCCGATAACCCCAACAAATATACAAGTTAAAAGACAAACAACATACGGCTCTGCCAAGGTAACGCCGATTCAAAGCGGCAATGCTGTCTTATTCTTGCAGCGTGCGCGTCGGAAGATCCGCGAACTGGTATTTAATTTTGACGTGGATGGTTTTATAGCGCCGGACATGACCATTCTGGCAGAGCATATAACTGAAGGTGGCGTCGTTGATATGACCCTTCAGCAAGAGCCAGACAACGTCATCTGGGCAGCGAGACAAGACGGTGTATTATTAGGCCTTACACATCGACGTGAAGAACAAGTAGTTGCTTGGCATCTACATAAATTGGGCGGAACTTTTACAGGCGTAGTGGGAACAGCCGTTTCGCAAACTTACGATCATGGAATTGTTGAATCGGTTGCTACCATTCCAGGCGATTTAAGTGAAGATGAACTATATCTAGTTGTTCGCCGAACGGTTAACGGCATCGAAAAAAGATTTGTAGAGCGTTTAGCGCCATTAGATTTTGGGAGCGATGTATCCGATGCCATCTTCCTTGATTCATCACTATCATTTTCTGGCGTGACATCTACTTTATCATCCGAGATATCAGCTACCGCAACTACAGTTCCGCTAGCAGCGGCGGCTACATTTGCAACTTCTGGTGCCTTAAAAATTGGTACAGAAATTATTTCTTATACAGGTAAGTCTACCAACAATCTTACAGGCTGCGTCCGCGCTGTTGCCGGCACAGCGGTTGTACACGCGACAGGGTCTGTTGTGACCCAGGCGGCAAATACGTTTGGTAATTTACACCATTTAGAAGGCCAGGTTGTCTCTGCCCTTGGAGATGGTGCAACGCATCCCGACAGAACAGTTTCGGCAGGCGCAATCAGTCTTTCCAGGCACGTTACTAAAGCACACGTTGGCTTGGGATATACATCAACCTTACGCACTATGCGCATCGAGGCAGGCTCTGCAAACGGAACATCCCAAGGCAAGATAAAGAAGCTTACACACGCAACGTTACGGCTATATCGTTCGGTTGGTGTAAAAATTGGAGAGAGTTACTCGAACAGTGACTCAATCCCGTTTAGGAGCTCTGTTAATAATATGGGTGAAGCGGTCACGTTGTTTACTGGCGATAAACAGATTGAGTTCGCAGGCGGCTTTGACACCGATGGATTTATTACAATTGTACAGGATCAGCCGCTGCCACTTACTTTGCTTGGTATCTATATCCGTATGCAGACTTACGATCCTTGATTATTAACACGGTTCCGTTTGAGGCAGGTCATGCCGAAATTGTTATTGATGAAGGCGCCACGTCGCACGCTGGTCAGGATTGGTTTGAGCAAGGCAAGGTAATGGAAGAGGCCGGCAATTGCGTCACGCTGTTAAATGATAAAGACGAGCCAATCGTTTGTATGGGCGTAATTCCACTTTGGGCCGGATGCGGTGAAGCATGGATGCTCGGTTCAAACCGAATGTTAGAACATCCGATCATAATTGCTCGCGCAGTTCGCGAGGTATTTTTGGAATATATAAATCACAAAGAGTACTGGCGCGTTCAATCTAACGTTCGACCAGATTGGCCGGTAGCCGTTAAATTTATAAAGTTTATTGGAATGAAGGAAGAGGGGCTAATGAAAAAGTTTGGGCCTGAAGGTGCGGATTATGTCCGCTATGCGTGGCTGCGATGAGTTACGCATACTTAGCCGCTGGAGCGTCGGTGGCAGGAGGTCTGATGGGCTTTGCCGGCAACATGAAAGCCGGAGACGCTGCAAAAAAGGTTTCTGAATATAACGCGGCTATTCAAGACAGAAACGCCGCTGTTCTAGATCAAGAAGCTGATAGAAAAATATTAATCGGCGATATTGAAGCGGTTGGGTTCCGCGATGACGCCGGTAAATTCCTCGATACTATGGGCGTAAATTATCGTAACTCTGGCGTTGTTTCTACTTCCGACACGCCGTTGTTAGTAATGCTCGCCGCCGCAAACGACATGGACGAAGATATCGAGAAAAATAAATATAACACCAAAGTGCAATCATTGGCGCTTCGAGAGCAAGGGGTAGGACTACGTCTTGGCGCCAACGTCACGCGCGAGGAAGGCCGCCAAAGAAAGCAAGCATACCGAATGAAGGCTTACAGCTCACTATTAAGTGGGGCATCCGGCGGGTTCTCGGCAATGGGGCAAGCATAAGATGAAGATCCAAACTTATAATTCTCAGGCTAAAAGAACTGATAAAATTGCTTCACAGCGAATTAATGTGCAAGCAAACAGCGCCGTGTTTGAACAGGCCGGCGTAGACTTTGCAGCCGCTGGAAAACAGGGTGCAAATATTTTGTCTACCTGGGCGCTCGAAGAAAATAAGTTAGTGGTCGATGCAGAGGCAGCACAAGCTGGTAGAGATTTTAAAGAACAAATTGAGATTGAAGCAACAAAAATAGATTCCGACCCAGCGTTAAATGCTGACCCAATAGCTGCTGCAACCCAATTTAAAAATATGACTCGCGGCATGGTGAACACCAGAATTTCTAAGATGAAAAGTCCGGCTGCAAAAAAGATGTTTGCAGCCTCTAGCCGTACCGCCGCATCAACACTAGGATTAGGTGTTCGTAAGGCAGCGCGAAAGCGATTAGTCAGCACACATATTGCACAGGCAAGCGCCGAGGGGTTGCAGTTAGAAGAGGATATTGCAGCGGCGAGCGAGTTCCCTAACAGCCCAAACTATCTTGAATTAAAAGCAAAATTATACGGCGATCCAACTGACCCTGCAAAACCAGGCATATATAAAGAATTGGTTAGAAAAGGTTTTTTGACGGCTGTGCAAGGCCAGAAACAAGAGTTGAAGTCTTTATCTCGAGTTGCTACCGGAATTATTAATAAAGAGTTTTTAAAAGCAAGCATTGAACTTAATTCAGGAAAACCTATGCGCATGGGCGTGGCAGTAAAAGCATACGCAAAAATTGCGCAAGACCTGGCCGACCCAAAAAAGTATCCCGATCTAGATAATTTAACGCGTATTAAATTAACCGAGCAAGCTATCTCTGCTTCTGATTCTGCAATGCGTCGGCGGGTCAGCGATGACAGAAAAATAACGGCGACCGAAAATAAGAATAGAACCGAAAAACAAAGGAAAAGTTATACTAAAACCTTAGTTGAAATTATAAAGTCAAGAAACGGCAGTAAAGTTACCCCACCATCGGCAGAAGATATTGTACAGTTATTAGCAAATGACGAAATAAGCAGTACTCAATTTGATAAACTAGTCGACAGTATTAACAATTCTCAAGATGCAGAAGTCACTGATCCTAAATTTCTGCAAGAGTTAAACACAGAGCTCTATGCTGCTGATAATCGAGCCGAAATAGACAAAGTTTTGCAAAAGGCTCTTAACGAAACAGGCCCAGGCAAAAAATTAAAATACGCAGTTTTTAATAATTTACAATTAACGGCACGGGGCATAACTACGCCGAGATCTAGGCGGGTAAAGATTTATCGCAAGATGTTACAGCAGGCCGCAAAAGCTGGCGGCCCATTACAAAAATTGCTTAAAAATTTTAAAGGCGGCGATTACGATAATACTTTATTTGTATTTGATTTAAAGCTTCAAGACCCAAGGGTTAACCCACTTGAAGTTTTTGAGGAATCGATAGAAGAAATAATCGAAAAGCAAAAAGTTAATCTTAAACAGTTACCAAAACCAAAATTTCCACCAATGTTTCTTCCAACAATTTCAATTCCAGATCAGAAAAAAGGAAGTGCATCATTCAATCTTCCGAATTCAGGAACTGTAGAGCTTATACCTAAACCAATAGAAGAATGGACTATTGAAGATGTTAGTTACTCGCGTAACAAAGCACAATCAGAATTTAAGGGGTCACTCGGTGCTTTAGCAATTGAAATTTTTAATCTGACAATTATTGAAAAATATATTGAAGATAAAAAGCCAGCGTCAGCGGAAGAAGTTGAAAAAGCAATAAAGAAAGCGGAAGCCGTTCGAGAGCTTAAAGCGCAGCAACAAAATTAAGGTGATTAAATAATGGCGGATGTAGAAGTAGTAACTGGTGACGTTTCAAATGCAGACGTCTTGCCGCAAGTTGATTTGCCGTCTTTAGAAAGCCCCGCGACCGAGCCATTGGCTGAACGCGAGTACCCGCCATTGCAAATATCAATTAGGCCTGACTCAAAGGTTGAGCCGGCACCTCTTTATACAGAGGTAGACCCGTTGAGTGCGCTTGTATGGAATAAGCCGAGTCTTGACCCTGAAACGGAAATAAAGGTCACAGAAAAACTAAACAGCCAGGGGTTAAACGCGGAGTACATAATTGATCACGATTTACCTGTCGACCTGGCCGTCGACGCGGACGATTTGCCGTTCCAAGTATCAGAAACAAGTTTGCATAAAAACAGACTTTTTCAGGAATCCGCGCGCGAGTTGATGCCGCTGCTTATGCCGAGAGAAATGCCGGAAACAGATAACACTTGGCTGCGCAATCGACTTCCAGAAACTGAAGATATAGACAATGAAATAAGCCTGCCTGAATTGAGCGATTTTGAATCTGCACAATGGGGCATTGAATTAATGGGTGAGTTTAATTGGAACATGACCGACATGGCGCGGATGACTTTTAAATTACGCGACGCACCGCTTCGGCAACGTGTTGCTTTTTATAATCTGATGGAGAGTTACGAAAAGCTTCCAAACTTTACGTGGGACGGCTCCATGAGAATGCTTAAAGGCTTAGGCACAGATGTAACAACTTATCTTGGGGCAGGCACTTTAGCCGCTGGTGTAATGGCGCGATTCGCTGCAAAGAATGCTGGCAAAACTGGTCTAAAAAATTACTTAAAAAGTACTATGCCAGCAGCGGTGGTCGCAGCATTGGAAGGCGGCACTTACAGTTCACTGGACGATCTTGCGCGACAGAATGTAAAAGTTGAGGCGGGTGCGCAAAAAGATATAAACCTTGCGCAGACAGCAATAGCTGCCACCGCTGGAATTGTGATCGGCGGCTTCGCAGGCATTGTACTCCCAAAAGGCATTGAACTTGCAGGCGGCTTAGTCACCCGAGCTCGCAAAGGCGCCAAGGAATTTTACAGATTATTATTAGAAGCGAGCTCTTACCAAAATAATGCAGCCACTTTTAGAGTAGGCGCCGGCCCAGTAAGTAGAGAGGTGCGCGTCTCAAAAGCTGCAAAAATTACAGCAACCGAGAGAGCTGAACTTGCAATAATTTCTGAGACAAAAAATTTAAATAGTACAGCAGTCGAGGCAGAGCATCGACGCATCCGCGAACGGTTTCCGGCAAGTGAGGGCTGGGCGCCAATTGAACTTAACACTACTAAGAAGATTGATCGTAAAAAAGACGGTAGTTTTAAATTAAATTACAAAGAAATTCCATACGGCTTTAACCGGCCAAAAGGTCAAAAAAAAGCACCGCCAGAGCCTGACGCAA
>TARA_R110000787_G_scaffold127453_1_pt1 | contig 16432 bp, 22 predicted proteins | sample TARA_R110000787 | Tara Oceans TARA_R110000787 (sample SAMEA4397920) | marine metagenome | biome: Polar Biome; feature: [DCM] deep chlorophyll maximum layer (ENVO:01000326); material: water (ENVO:00002006), including particulate matter (ENVO:01000060) such as... | depth 35 m
TGGTCGGATAGTTGCATTTCTGTTTCTGTCATTTTGTTTCTCCTTTTGAAACTGCTCCCTCTACGTGGAGCCAATTAATATAATTTTGATAAACATACTCTGGAGTGGGTTGCCAATCGTGCTCATCTAAAAATAGCACCGGTGCCCCAATAGGGTTCCAATTCTCCTGATATCTTTCCCTGTTTTGCGGTATTGACCATACAACATGAGGGCTGTCACATAACGCGGCCAAGTGCATAGGGCCAGATGATGGGCCCATAACACAACCAGCATTTCTCAAAACATTAAAAAGCTCATCAAGCGGAATGCCGCGTAAATCAGTTGCGGAATCTAGGCATAGGGATTCTTCTAGGGTACCTATACAGGCAATGTTTCCCCCTAGCAGTTCAGCTAGTTTTATCCAATTTTCCAAACTCCAGTTGTCCTCTTTCCGGAGATCGCGATTTCTCATATGAAAAACATAGTCACAGGAAGCATCCCCCTTTTTACCAAAGCAAACATATTTTGGTTGCACCACAAACTCTCCCAGCATAACATGCGTTGTATAGTGAGTGTGTGGTGGGATTCCAATTCTCCTAGGAATCAACACGGAGGTATCTTTGTTTAGCTCAATCTTATTGGCCACGACGGCTTCTTTAAATGCCGCGGCGGGATCCAGATTGTGCATAAAAAATGCATCAGAAAGACCAACAGAAGATTCATAGGTGTAAAATTTGTCTGCAAAATCTTCATAAAGCGCTTTAGAGTTTTCCCTAGAGATAACCAATGTCTGATCAAAATTTTTGGACAATGCCCTGATATACCCCTGCCATGCGGCGAGTTCCCATCCAAACTCTCCAACCCATGGGCCTGCAATTAGTGTCTTCATTTATATGCTCTCCTATAGTCTGATCTTGCTTGTTCTATCTTATTTGGCACCTTTCCTTGCTCAAAGATGCCGGCGCCGGCGTAATGAATTATGTGAGAATCAAAGCGGTCAGGGGATCCATTCCAGTGCTCAGAAAACATAGTCATATGATTAAACTGATAGGGGAGTTCTTGAATTTTATGGCCTAGCTTATTTATTAAATATCCGATGTGAATATCATCCGTTCCCCAGTCAGTAAAATATTCTCCGGCGATCTTTTGATAAATATCGCGGTGTTGACGAGAAGTAATAAAAACACCGGTATTAATATACCCCTCTGTCCAGCCGATATCACCAAACTTCGACTGGGCGTTTTTTATGCAACCTGCTCTTTGTGGTCTTCTGCTACCGACGTCCTCGTATATCGTACCAACAGAGCCTTCTTCAACAACTTCGAATAAGTTCGGGCAACTGGGCATCAAAAGCATATCGCTATCTAAGTGCAGGATCCTGTCATAGTGTGCATGCAGATTATAATGCTCCATGATCCGGTATTGGTATACTCCTAGTCCGATACCAGTACTAGCTTCTGGTACGTTTTGCGATTCACCAAGAATTAAAAAATCAGCCTTTACTCGATCAGCATATTTTTTAAAAACTGGGTGCATGAGCTCTGCCCAGTCTTCACAGTTTTTGTCCGCCCTAGTAGTTATTAGATTTACATTATTTTTCATTATAGGCCCACGAATTCGCCGCATTGTAAGAATCCATTGTGCCGGCATCCGCCCAGCGTTGTTTTAGCTCACAATATGAGCAAGATTGATTATCTATAAAATAATTATTTACAGCTGTAATCTCATACTCTCCCCTAGACGATGGCTCTATCTTTTCAATCGCGTCGAATACCTTATTGCTATACATATAGATGCCTACACAGGCCAAATTGCTTTTTGGCATTTCTGGCTTCTCTTCGATTCCCACTATCTTTTTCTTTTTAAAAATACCTACCCCATATCGTCGAGGATCAGAGACTCTTCTAAAAAATAATTTACAATCATTAACGCTTGTATTAAATGCTTCTATGTGTTGAGTGAGGTCTTCTTTAAAAATATTATCCCCTAAGACGACTACACACCGAGAATCACCTACAAAATCTTTACATAATCGTAGGGCGCCGGCTATGCCGTCTGGTTTGTCTTGTACTTTATAAGTAAAAAAGCAGCCGTATTCGGCGCCGCTGCCAAGGAGACTCATGATTCCACCACAATGCTCTATGCCTGTAACTATCATAATCTCTTCAATTCCAGCATCAACTAATCGTCGGATAGGGTGATGAATCATAGGCTCACCCCCCAGTGGCAATAGGTGCTTATTTGTGACCTTAGTCAAGGGATACAAACGGGATCCCGTACCTCCAGCCAATATTATTCCTTTAATTTTTTTCACCATACCACTCCACTGTTTTCCTTAGTCCATCGATGAAGCCTGTCTTTGGGCGCCATTGCAGCTCAGAAATTATTTTATTGCTGTCAATCGCATATCTCTGATCGTGCCCCAGTCGATCTTCCACGTATTCAATGCTCTTAGACGGATCTGCATTCATAATATTGCATATCTCCTCAATAACTTCAATATTTTTCCTCTCGCAGTCCGCGCCGATGCAATATGTTTCTCCTGCTCTACCTCTCGTGAAGACTTCCCATACAGCAGAACAATGGTCCTCAACATAGATCCAATCTCTTATGTTGGTGCCCGCTCCATAAAGAGGTACCTTTGCTCCGGCCATAATCCGATTAATCACTGTTGGGACAAACTTTTCTCGATGCTGATTTGGCCCGTAGTTATTTGAGCAATTAGATATCGTCACAGGAAGTCCATATGTATGGTGGTACGCACGAACAAGCATGTCTGATGCCGCTTTTGACGCAGAGTAAGGATTTCTTGGGTCGTAAGGGGTATGTTCGCTAAACTTTCCTTCTGGCCCTAGATCTCCATATACTTCATCGGTCGACACATGGTGAAGTCGCCGTATACTAGACTCCAAGCATATTTTGAGTAGATTAAAAGTACCAACAATATTACTTTGCACAAAAGCGCTAGCGTCTTTGATAGAGTTGTCGACATGGCTTTCGGCGGCTAGATGTATGATGTGAGTAATATTGTGATTAAATATAATCTTTCTAAGATTCCCTATGTCACATAGATCGGCTTTCTCGAATATATATTTTGGATGACCAGAAAATGAATCTGTATTTTTAAAATCTGATGCGTAAGTTAGGGAATCCAAATTAACAACCTTGGAGACTTCTTCTGGTTTTTGTTCTAAAATAAATTTGATTAGATTTGAGCCAATAAACCCGCAACCTCCAGTTATGAGTATATTCATTGCTTCACTTTGTTGTTTATATTTGCTCCAAAAGGCGTCGAAATAGATTGGGCTTCTGCTTCCCTCATGTCTCCAAATCCACCAAATTGAGACGAATCTTCCTGTCTTTCGCACAGCAATAGATCGTACTTTGTTTTGAAATATACTTGCTGTGATTTTAGTTCAATATTTGTGAAATGTTCCGTACACCAAAAGTCATTTGAGTATTCATCGGCCTTCTCCCAATCGACATTTTCATGAAGCGTTGGTTTATATAATTTCGTGCCCGGATAGGGACATAGAATGGTAAACCCAACTACATCTGGTTTGATTTCATCAATCAACTTTTCCGTCAAATATAAGTCTTCTCGTGTCTCGTTTGGCATTCCAAATAGGAAAAAGCCGCGGCGTTCAACGCCATATTTTTTAGCCCAAGCAAAAACATCTTTAATCGTCTGGACCTGTAAGCCCTTGCCAATGTCTCTAAGGATCCTATTACTGCCGCTTTCACAACCAATATTAACCTGATGGCATTGCGACCTCTTGAGCCAATCAAACATCTCTTCGTTTGCAAAGCTAGCATGTATGAGACATTCCCATTCGGTAGTGATTCCTCTTTTAATCTTCTCTTTACAGAATTTTATGACAAAATCAGCCGATATATCAAAAGTTGCGTCGACAAACTTAAAATAGTTTAAATCTAGTTTCTCAATAACCGATTCAATCTCATCACATAGCTCGCTGACGTCCCTACTCCTAATCGGGTTGTTGCGACGATTAAACTTTCCGGTGACAATTCTTTCCGCGCAAAATGCGCAACTAACTGGGCAGACGCGGTTACACTGAAAAGAGGCTATTCTCTTTCCGTTCATGGATTCGCACAAATCTACAGTTCTGTAATTTTTGATTATATCGCGATCTGGCCATGAAAGTTCTTGCATTGATGGCCTTGTTCCTTGAACAATTGCATCTTCTCGGCCATTAACAATTTCCAGAAAAACTTCTTCTCCCTCTCCAATCACTACCTGATCAACATATGGGTGCTTGACGCATTCATGCGGTAAGGCGGAGGGATGAAACCCGCCAAATATTGTTCTTACTTTTGGGCTTTTCTTTTTAATCTCCTCTGCCAATCTTAGGGCATGTGGATACGCAGGGGAGGTGCAAGAAAAGCCTACCACATCGGCGTCGATACAGCCATTGACGATAACCTCATCTGTGTCGAAGTTTCCCTGATAGCATTCTATTTCTAATTCTCCGACAAAATGTTCCTTTAAATAACCGGCTATAAACCCAAGGCCAATTGGCTCCCAAATATTTTCATAGTATGGCTGTACTAATATAACTTTTTTTTTCATTTATTTATTGCCCCTTTTTGTATACATCATATACAGATAGATCTTGATATTCTATTTCTAGATCGTCGTTATGCTCGCCTATTCCCGGGAATATAGAAAGACCCTTGGCAGCGATCTCCGGTAGCATGTAGTAATTCCACCCTAGCATATCAAAATGATCTACCAAATGATTAACGGGATTTCTTCCAAAATAGCATGCTCTTTTTAGCCATTCGTATGCTTTTTTATCATCTGTGAGAATCATGCCGCCTTTTCCTAATTTCAAAAATTTGTGCGGGCCACTGAAAGAAATACACTGAAACTGTCCTTCGCGGTACATATCTTTTGTAAACCTTAGAGCGCTGTCCCAGACGGGCAGGGGCGAAAGTTGATATTCCCCCTTTAGTCTTTTTCCACACATTGATGCATGCTCTTTATCAAATTTAACACTGGCGCCGGCGTGAATAATCGCGCAAGGAACTGACATAAATGTTCTGGCCGGTATTGTAATCTCCTTTCCTTCCGCTTTCAAATACTTAAGACACAAGAACAAGCCATTGGTGGCATTATCCACTGCTACCCCATATCGAGCGCCGCAATAACCTGATACCTCTTCTTCGAACATACTAACGATTTTATAGGGATTGTGTTTCACGATATATTCCTTAATTTTTTATAAACCATCTCAGCGACCATAAAATCAAATTCCGTATCTATATCAATAGACTGAATTTCATCTAATATTTTAAATGTTGGGTTTTCAGTTACTACATTGCGATATTTTATCATATTTTCTTTTGAGATTATGCATATACCATAGGTAATCGCATTAATATCTGGCAAGTCTTGACTATTGGGGGACTTAGTGATGTCATAGTTAAGCGGTTTTCCAGCGAGCCACATGTGATGTTTTACTTGCGAAACAGTTACAAGGTTCTCAAGTGTTTCATCCTGCTTAAATAATTGAATGCAATCATGATAAGTTTCCGGTGAAATCATAGGACATGTAACTGGACTATACATAAGGTAATCAGCGTCAACACAGCGCGCTAAATTCTCAAAGAATTGGGAGTTAGAGGCTTCGGAGCTGGCATGATACTGATCTCGAACATGTGTCTTGACGCCGTGCTTTTTTGCTATAGAAAGCATTTTTTCACAATCAGAACTTACTATGATATCATCTATGAGTTTAACTTGTTTGAGTTGCTTTATCTTTAGCTCTAACAAGTTCGTATCCGCAAATGGCTTAAGATTCTTGTTCTTGACTCTCACGGATCCTTTGCGGACAGGAATTACAGCTGTTATTTTTCTCATTTTAACCTCTTAAGGATCTCGCTCCAGTTGTTGGTAAACTCAATTGCCTTATCATCGATATAAAACTTTGCTCTTGGCTTTTCGTGCGTGATCTCAGAAACGTAATCACGAACACCGTGTTTCTGCAACCACTCATCAACCAACTCATAACCTGTTTTACCACCTACAAAGGGCCTATCCGGCCGTACCTTGGCGGAAAAGATAATAATGCTCCAATCATCTGCCAAAGTCTTTATTGCATCAAGGGCGCCCTCTATGGGCTCTCCATAACAAGTGCCGTCGTGCCAGCCTTTATCGAAAGTATGCACAACCCCATCAAAGTCAATAGCTAAGTTTGCTAATTGTTCCTCTAATCCGGGTGGGACCTCTTGATTGTAGTTTTCAACTTCTGACTCAATACCAAGCTTTTCAAATCTTCTTTCTTGAGCTTTCTTGGAGATAGTGGGACACGCGAAACCTGCATCGTGAATTAACTGATATGTCATTGTTAACGACAGAATCTCCGAAGTATGGTAATGCTTTGCGTGTTGAATAACTTTTATAACTTTGGGGCTTATTCCCTTCTCTTTTGGTTGCGCTGCCCAAAGAGCGCAAGGTATGCCTTCCTCCGCCGCCCAATTGAGCGCAGTAGCAACACAATCCGAAGAGGCTCCGTTAGTTGAGCAGGACAATCCGATAGCCAAACATTCATCTTTATTGAGATTTCTGGTTCTTATTTCTAACCAATTTTGCATCCAATCATTAAAGCTGGTATCTCCTTGGATTGAAGTTACGACCACTCCACCTCCGGGAGCATACACATTCTTATCGGTAAGCCGGGATGCGTCTATAGCGGCGTGTTCCGCAATGCTCATATTGCCGCCATGGCCAAAAAAGAAAACGTGCTTTGCCTCATTATAAAGCTTTTGCAACTGTTGAAATTCATCAGTTAAGACGATGTTTCTAAACTTACTTTCTACTTGTTCAATATCTAGCATCTTATTTATTCTCATTTATTTGTTTAGCTATCGGGAACGCGTCGAGTGCGACCGGATTTATTGTATATATCTCTACATCTGGGTGGTGCTCATCTAGCCAACGCTTGACCACTTTCCAATATCTTAATATATAATGATCGGCCCTTTGAGACTTTCCAATCATTATTTTTGCAAAAGTTCCCTCTGAGTAGTCACAGTCGTGGCCCACCAGATAAATTTTCTTCACCCCTGTGTATAGAATAAATTGTAAAACTTCAAAAGAGATGGAAGAAACTGCCTTCAACCTACCAATAGATAGTTCCTCATTGAACAAACATATGTTTGGATTGCCTCCGGAATCAGCCACATAATATTTAGCGCCATCGATAGGGGGTAATTGCCCATTACGAGCAACGCGGCCGTGGGCTTCTAGATCTATGAACATGTCAAGATCCCATGTACATATCCTTACAAATTTTTGTTTTTTGGGTCTATAATCATTATATTCTTGCGCCCTATCATAAAACTTTGATGGCACTTGTGGCATGGAATCCCCCATAAACCAATAATCGAGATTTAAATCCAAAAAGATTTGGTCGTTAAGACCAAATCTTAACATATCATCGGGTATCCTATCAGTATCAAAATCTAACAAAGTGGGACCTGATCCAAAAAAAATAGCAGACTGGCCTTTGTGAATATCCTTATATAGAGAAAAAGGATTTAAAAAATTTTGAAATACTGCATTCTTCGTTTTTTCCAGTTCTTCTTCGGTCATCTTGCGATCTTCTCTTTGGGAATGCAGATATACTCCCCAAAGACACTAAATCTGGCACATCTGTGGCCTGCTTCGTTAAAAACCGCATATTCAAGTTCATCTTCAAACTTATCAAAGTTAAAGCCTCCATTTTCTACCGTCACAAAGCCCGGATAATGTTCGAACTTTTCCTCTACAGTTGGGTGATACCCTATTTGCCATATTGGGCGAGTGTTCTCTAGCAAGTCACTCATGCCAAAAAGCGCGACGGTTTCCATACCCTCAATGTCTAGTTTTATTAAGTCAGGCTTCTCCAGTGATTTCTCTCTCATGTAATCGTCTAGACGAATATATTTTATTTCTCTTTCTTCGGGATCCAGATCAGTACAGTCGTTAAATTTGGTATAAACCACCTCATTCACGTCACTAACTGCTACTGGATGTACTGAAATATTATTATAAGGCTTCACATTTAAAAGATTCCTATCATAGTTATCAGGAAACCCCTCAAAAGCAATCACTTGCATTCCCTCCAGCGCCATAGGAATAGAATAAGTGCCAATATAGGAACCTATGTCATATATGACACTACCTTTTTTCAAAAATCGCAATATATTATTAAATTTGTGGTCCGGGCGGTCGTAAATTGAGCCATTCAGAATATGCTTGTCCATGTTCCAGCCCTTTTCTAATAAATTACAAAATAGTATTTCATGATTTTTATAATGTGCTAATCTATTCATCTTTACTCGCTAGTAATACTTTAATATAACACACTTATGTGTAAATGGCAAGTATTTTTATTTATTTTCTTTTCCTATATAGAGCGGCATTCCTCCCCTCTTGTACGCGCCATCCAGTTTCAAGTTTAAATCTGCTTCGCTATCCGGGAATCGACTCCCATACCACTCTTCTAGTGTTTGGCCGAACAGAGGATCGTTTGGATCTCCAGCATAATCTATTATATAACAAGATTTGGTGGATATTTTATTCAAGATATCTGTATAATAGTGCCTAGGTGTTTCTGACAAGCAATGAGTTGCTATCAACAAATCCCACTCTGTTGAAAAAATATCAGTATACTTCGAAGATGGTATGAATTTTACGCGTCTAGAGTGGTCACCAATTTTATCAGATATATAGCCAAAGTGACTCTCTATGTCCAAAATTGAATATTCGATATCATTATTTGATTGCAAAATATACTTGGCTAAATATCCATCGCCGGCGCCGATCTCTAATACTTTGCCGGTAAAGTCACTAAAGTTTTTGTCCCATATTCTTAAGTATTCCTGATCACCATTGGGGCTTACCGCGGATGCTGGTGTGGTGCTATTTTTCCATGTTTGTTTTAAGTTATCCTTCATATCGTTTTCCTCTTGCGTTGTTGTAATGACCTATATTTTATTTCGAAGCCATCATAATTTATTCATCCAACTGTCCACCATCTCATCCAACATACTATGGAATGTGTAATCAGGCTTCCATTTTAAAACTTCCCTAGTCCTTTGAGAATCTCCTTTGAGATATTTCAATTCCTCTGGTCTCATGAATTTTGGATTTTGTACAACATAGTCTTCCCAGTCTAGCCCTAACCTGTTGAAGACGTATTCAACAAGCTCTCTAACTGACCATGTTTCTCCCGTTGAGACAATCCACTCATCTGGCTCTTTGTTGTTTATTATCTTATGCATTGCGCGGACATAATCCTTAGAATGTCCCCAATCGCGATATGAATCAAGATTTCCCAATTCAAGTTTATCTCGAAGGCCTTTTTTAATTTCTACAGCTGCCTTGACAACCTTGTTGGTTACAAAGTTGGAGCCGCGGCGTGGCGATTCGTGATTAAATAAAATACCATTGCATGCATGTAGTCCATAGGCATGCCTGTAGTGCCTGACCAAATTAAAGGCCAAAAGTTTCGCGCAGCCATATGGACTAACAGGGTTCATGGGAGTTTTTAATCGTTGCACTCCATCTTCATCAACAGAGTTTCCAAACATCTCTGATGAACTGGCTTGATAGAATTTAGCATTTGGCGCAAACATTCTATAAACCTCAAGTAAATTTAATACCCCAAGGCCGTTTGTTTGTATGGTAAAAGACGGAATATCAAAACTAATCCTTACGTGACTCATGGCGGCGAGATTATAAATTTCATCTGGTTTCACGTCTATCACAATTCTTGTTAGTGACGGTATATCTAGCATATCTCCGTAATATGTATGGATTCTATTGCCTAGGTGCCTGAGCCGGCTGTCTTGGTTTTCCGACACGGAAGATCTTCGTATGATCCCATGGACTTCGTATCCTTGTTCTAATAAATATTCTGCCAGATAACTACCGTCTTGGCCACTTATTCCTGTTATGAGTGCTTTTTTCATGATTGAAAAATCTCCATCTTTCTTAAATCTGGCCAGTCTGTGACTGTCCATTGTTTGGGTTTGTTCGTAATCGCAAGTGGTAGTTTTTCAATACCAAGGGCGGCCGTTTCGGGCGTCATATAATAATGATATCCCATAGTTTTAATATTTTGCTCTCTCCACGGTATATCCGGCATGCGGCCGTCATATGACATTTTTTTGAGTCGCAAGTAGGAATCCTTGTCATCAGTTAAAATCATACCGCCGCGGCCTAGGCTTAAATGCTTCCTATATTGAAAACTGAGGCACATGTATGTATTTGGAATGTAGCTATTTTCTCTCCATAATACCGCAGCATCTATAATATTTGTACCTTCTAAGTAATAGTATTCTTTCCAATTTTCCTCTCTCCATTCCAAGTCGATTCCGAGTTTTTTGGCTAAAAAAGGAACAGATATATAAGTATTTGCCGGCACATTTAATGTTTTTATGCCCTTCATTCTTAGACATAACTCAATCGCATGAGTGCAAGAATCAGTCGCAACTGCATAAGAAGATCCAAAAAAATTCGCAATAGAGGCCTCAAACTCAGAAATACTCTCGAAACCCATTCTAAACCCCAGTACTTGAATTAATCATTTATATAAACCTTGTCTGCGTCTCTGCCAAAATATGGGCCATTTTTAAATTCATACACTAAAGTGTCATCTTGAATGCAAAAATATTTATGTCCTCCAGCAAATGTTACCGTACAGTCGCCAGAATTTAAAATTTCTGTCCCAATAAACTTAGAATCTTCGCCATAGTAGTCAATCCGAACAGAACCCCTCACAACGACCCAAGCCTCTTGCGTCATATTTATATGCCTTTCGCATGTAATATGTTTATGATTGGGAAAGGATTTGCCGGCATCAATATTCAGAATTGCAACTTGAAGATATTTATCAGGGGAAGTAAAATTAAACCTTTCTCCCTTCAGGTCAGACTCCCTATATATGCAATGCAAAACATCACCATTGTCATTTAGATATTCCTTCATTTCTGTAAACTCTCCCAAATATACCTAATGTCGTCATTATCGAAATGGCGGCTTGATGGCATCTCTATTTGCAGCTGCGCCTGTTCATTAATGTTTAGTTGTCCGCCAGTGTATAGATCCAAATATGAATAAAGATGAGGCTCTTTAGGATACTCATATTTATAATTTATAATCTTTGCTTTGTCGTTTCTGGCTATTGCATCGTTTTTTAATTCAAAATCCCACGCAGTCATTCCGGGCTTCAAATATTTTAAAAAGTATTGTTTGTCCCATATTGAAGGATGCAGGGAAGTCCTATAGGGTATATTCTGATTGAAAATTAGAAGATTTTCAGTATACTCACTTGCCGAAGATAAGGGGATCCCTCCCCCTATCATTGCTTTTTGAACTCTCTTAAATTTGAATTGCTCTTCTATTGTTGCTATCTTGTCTTCATCGACCGGATTCATAAGAATATAGTCATCTAATATTGTAACAAAATATTCTTCTGGTACGTTTTCGAAAAAGGGAATAAGAGCTGTCGTCCATGTATTTCCAAAATCTTCCTGTATACCCATGTTTGCCACTTTTACATTGTTTGGCAAATTCTCAAGCTTATCCACATCTTCATAACCGACTATGGTTATATCGATATTCTTCCAATATTTATTAAGAAAGTGTATGTTGACTGGGCAAACGCTTAACGTATATTTGTTTGAAGTAATTAAATAAACTTTCATTAGTTACACTCTTTACATGGGTTGGCAACATTGAAGCCTGTCTCTTCCCAACCTATATGGCACTTATGCCTCACTCCCCTTGTAAAGGGATCCATATTGCTGCCAATATCAATAAAGGTCATGTCTGGGTATTCCTCGAACCACTCTTGGACTAAAACTCTTGCTGTAGGGCCCAGAGAGATACAAACTATTTGACCTTCTTTAAAGTACGCTGGCACTTTCTGTTTTATTTGTTCATAAAATTCCCAAGAATTAACTTGAGGCACCAAAACTGTCTTTACTATATTTAGGCCCATTTCCTTTAAGGCTTCTACTTTTTGGTCCTTCCCTCCGATCCAAATAATGTCCTTTCCCTTTACAGTTGATGGGAATTTTTCAATAAAATCTTTCCAATTCCTGTTGGTTGTTGCGACTGCGGAAGTCAAATATTTGTATTCACCAATTATCTGATTGGCCACTTTATTGTGATACCCATAACACAACGAGCACGGTATGCCTATAAAATAGTTATCCTGTTTGTGCATGATTGATTTTTTCAGTGCAGAACTGAGCCCCTCTGTGACATACTGATCTCCTCTTGCGACAAAAGTATTAGATTCGCCAATACCTATCATCTCTCCATCGTTGAATCTAGCATATCCAAATGGAATATCTTTTTCTATATTATCAAAAAACCAATCCAATTAATCGCCCTTTTCTATTCTATGGCTATCACTATCAAAGTGCTGAGTTGAAAACTCGAATAACTCACTATCTTCCAGCGCATACATCTGATGTCTCAGGCCCCTGTAAACATGAAAGTTATCGCCCGGATTTAATATTACTTCTTTTGCCGTGCTCAAATCATCCTCTACATTAAATATAACACGAATCTTTCCGGATTGCAAGTAAAAAACTTCATCTTTTTTTACATGGTAATGCCATGAACATTTCTTGCCCTTTTCAAAGAACAAAAGTTTGCCGCAATATTCTTCACAATTTACAATCCACTTCTCCCATCCCCACCCTTTGGGGACATGTTTAATTGGCAAAGAATTGTTCATCTTTTACTCCCTTGTCATCGACATAGACATCTCCGGAAGGTTTCCCAAGAAAAAGGTCATGGTATTTAACACCCCAATCTTTAAGCTGCTTCTCGGTTATGGATTTAAAATTCTTTATAGCTAGCGGTGCGCAATTGTTGCTTCTGCCCATTCCTCTGGCCGTTTGGAAAATTATTGTGTGGCCTTCAGCGTATAAAGCATTTATTTTACTTATTCTTTCTTTCATGGGAACACTATTTTGATAATCACTATTATTAGTATAACATATTGTATTATCAATGTCAAATACATAAACCAATTACGTCCTCCTTTGTAAGAACATGCGTCCCCATCTTTGACACAGAAACTCTAGCGCTTTTGTTTGCTAAATCTATTGACAGTCGGGGATCCTGCCACTTTAGCCAACCGTATACCAGCCCAGAAAGAAAAACATCGCCGGCGCCGCAGACATCAAAAACTTCTGTTTTATCAGTCGAGTATATTTTTCCATCACACATTGCCCCCTTCTCTCCGAGAGTCACAACAAATTTGCTATTTTTAGGCATGCTGGTCAAAGAATTAAATTCTTTTTCGTTTATCTTGATAATGCAGTCGCTGAAAAAGGACAAGTCCTGCTTCTTCGAATCTACAAACACCTGCTTATCTTTGAATAGCTCGCAGATGCGTGAGATAACCTTGTTGGGCAAAAATCCCTTATTATAGTCACTTATAACAACAGCATCAAATCGCGAAAGATCAGATAGAACACCCACGCTGAAAGGTTCTATTTTCACATCCTCTCCCTCATCAAGTCGCAAAAGATGCTGATTATATCGACTATCGACAAAGCGATGTTTTTTTATAATTTCCAAATTATGAAAATGCAGGACATCCATACCAAAGCTTTCTAGATTAAGCTTAACATTAGAAGACATTCCTTCTTTCTTTTCCACCCTAATCTGCTTTAATACTGGGACTGGGGCTTCTGGGCTCATCCTTTCGCACACGCCATAGTGATAAATATCTTTACAGCTATCGCCTATCAGTAGTATTTTCCAAGATTCTTGTTGTGGAATGGCCATGTATCCTCCTAAAGTACTTTAACTCTTTTGCATATTCTTCTCCAATTATAGGCTTTCCTTCCCAATCAGATCCTACAATCAATACATCTGTCTGGGCCTCCTTTATCAAATCCCTGAGTTCTCTATCTGATGAAAATATCTTAACTTCATCAACATATTTAATCGACTTTATGACCGCCTTTCTGTCGCTTAAAACATTAAAAGGCCGATCAGGTCCTTTTGCTGCTGATACTCTTTCGTCTGTATCGAGCGCTACAGTTAGGTGATCACAGTGGGATTTAGAATATTTTAATATAGCTATATGCCCAACGTGTAAAACATCAAAACAGCCAGTTATGAATCCCCTTCTCATGACGATTTCTCCAAATAATTTAAGTATTTTTCAACACCTTGTTCCAGAGAGAAAAACTCATGAGAAAAACTTTTAAGCAACTTTGTGTTGTCTGATTTTGTAAATTTTTGATATTTTCCTTTTAATTTTTCTGGCATTTCAATATATTTTATAGAAACTTTGTATCTTTTTTTAAAAATACCTGCAATGTCTTCGAAGCTTCTTTCGGCGCCGGTGCCTATATTAAATAATCCACTTATTTTTGGATTCAAAAAGAATTTTATATTCATTGAAACAATATCATCAACATGCACAAAGTCTCTCAAATATTTATCACTATTCTTAAATAATGTAATTTCGCCCCCTTCAAGTTGATTATAAAATTTATAAACTACCGATGCCATATTTCCCTTATTCTCTTCATATTTTCCATAAACGTTAAAATACCGGAGACCGACTAGTTGAGGAATATTATTTATAAAGCTCTGGCTGTAATCATCAAACATACTCTTACTGAGCGCATAAAGGTTTTTTGGATTGGATGAGGAATCCTCAATAAAAGGGCCATCTCCGTATACGGATGCTGACGAGGCGTAAATTAATCTTAATCCACGCTCTATGCATATTTTCAACAAAGAAACTGAATAATCAAAATTTCTTTCCATCACATAGGATGGATCGCTAACCGTTGTGTCCGAACAGGCTCCGTTGTGAAATATAACAGATATCGGATTATCAAAAAAATCTTTTTGAAGATTATATAAAAAATCACTAGGACTCATATGATCTAAATAATCTACTTGTAGTATTTCTTCATCAGTAATTGACGACAGTTTTTCTACAAGGTTTTTACCTATAAAGCCGGCGGCGCCGGTGACCACTATCATTATAGCTCCAATAGTTCTTCGAATTTTACCAGTGCCCGTTCGTTTCTTTTTCTCAGCTGACTGATCAATTCGATGCCCGATAGGGTGTGGATTTCTTCGCTGCAAAATCCCAGCTTTTTTGGAGTAGTTAAAAGAGACAGGCCCATCATCTTTGCTTCTGCGGAAACTCTAGAAAACGTCTCAAGAAGTCCGGGAAGAAACAAAAATCTTTTACAAGAAGACATTTGTTTTAGAAATTTTCTATAATCTGAACTTTGTAACTCCACTGGTATAATATTATTATGCGCGCAGTATTCCAAAGCCTTGTTGTAATTCTTCCATGGATTACTGCTTTTCATTATGCACAAATCTTCTGTTTTCTCTCTAGTTGACAACTCTTGTAGATAATCAAATGTATCCGCAGACCATAAACTACATCCAATATTATATACATTAGCAGATGGTATGTTTTTTTCTAGTATCTCCTTGCATATTTTACTCAAAACCACAACAGACTTTGCTTTGATGTAGAAATCTTCATTTATTATCATATCGCGGGGCGCTAAAGAATTAATAAAAACAGATGGATCTCTAGTTTTTACATATTTGTGGTCGTGTTCATAAATAACATACGGCCTAGATTCTTTAATATTACTCTTTAATTCCTCTGGGATCTCAATAAAGTTAGAGACCAAAATAAAATCTGCCATTTTTATATCTTTTTCTGTCAAGTTTCGAGACTTGCGACAAACTAGTTCACATCTCGTAGAAAGATGTTTTATAAGATTAGCATCATTACTCTCTGCTCCTCCTAATAATTCTTGCCTATAAAAATCAGCCACGAACAGTATTTTTTTCATCTATAGAATCTCTATTTCTGAAAGTCCCTGCATCCAATCCAATTCTTCTGGAGAGGGTTTAAATATATTTTCCGCCATTTGAGTGTGTATTTTTTCTGATTCAAAATTTTCAAGCACCCATTTCTGTAAAACTTCTGCTTTCTTTTTCCATTTAGAGTATTGTTTGCGAACCTGCCGGAGTCTCATCTTATAGGATCCCTCTTCTGGATTGCACCACTGCGAGTCTCTCACAATGACCCCATCCCACACGGCGGCGGGCTGGACGGGTGCAATGTCATAATCAACTTCCGCAAAATGGGGATGTTTTTTATCTCCACCTTTCTTCTTTTTATTTCCTTCAGATGGCGCATAAAGAAAATCACATTGGCCGGACCAGCCGGGGGCGATGATTGGGAGGGCGCTATAGGCTGCTTCGAAAAGCGGCAGGCCGAATCCTTCACCGTGAGTCAGAGACACCATCGCCTTGATCTGCGGGTGTGCATAAAGAGAATGCATCTCTGCGTCTGTCAGGTCTCCATGTAGAAGATAGACTTTACATTTTCTCTCTGGGTATTTAGATAAAATGACAGATAGC
>TARA_R110000787_G_scaffold32138_19_pt1 | contig 16379 bp, 12 predicted proteins | sample TARA_R110000787 | Tara Oceans TARA_R110000787 (sample SAMEA4397920) | marine metagenome | biome: Polar Biome; feature: [DCM] deep chlorophyll maximum layer (ENVO:01000326); material: water (ENVO:00002006), including particulate matter (ENVO:01000060) such as... | depth 35 m
ATTTGTTTTTGTAGCTTCAAATGTCCAAGTATCATTTCCATTATTAATTACAGAAGTAATTGTTGTAAAACCATCAAAAACTGCAACTTCAGAAAGAGGAATCATCCCCATTAAGTATAATTCTATATCATTATAAGGAATAGAATTTGCGCCATTTGCATTTAGCCCAAATGCGTCTACAGTATAGGATCCATCACCATTGTCTACCAATGTATTTTGATCAAACCCTCCAAGTTGTCCTTTTGTATTACCTCCAGTAAATCCCCAATGCCCTCCCAAAGGAAAAGAAGTAAGATTTGTACCAAAATCAGAAACTGCTTCAGAAGGTATTACAAAATTTCCCCAATTATGCAATATTTCATGTGAAGTGGGCCCAGATAATAAAAAATCTATTTGAGTTAATTGTATAAGTGATTTTAATTTACCTGCCGATCCAAAATTAGAACTATTATCAGAAACACCTACACCAGTACCTTCAACATTATTTGAAACTCTATTCAACTGCCCAAAGTAATCAAGGTTTGAAGGTTTTGTTTCTTCGTTTAATATTAAAAAAATAAAATCAAAATCATCATCAAATTTTTGGTAAATATCAGTTATTAATGGTTCACTAATTGTTGAATTATTAAATCCATCGTTAGAGATCCAACTGTTATATTCTGCAGTAGTCATTAAAATAGAAGCTACTCTTCCATTAGGATGTATTTCTATAGTATGTGTTTGTGCAATACTATTTGTTAAAAATAAAAAATATGTAATAAAAAGTAATGTTTGTTTCATGGTATATGTTTTTACAACAAAAATACTAGAAGATTTCAGCTTAATGGATTGAAAGCAATAGAAAACCTGTACTCAAATCTTATTTGAACACAAGTTTTTTTGCATGCAAACTTTAAAAAACATGAAAAAACTTCTAACTCAGGAAACTTTTAATTTTAACAAATATTCAGTTAAGGTTAAATCAGTATGCTGTTTAAATACTTTACTAAATGAACTTCTGCTCGAGAATCCGCAAGTCCAAGCCAAAGCTTCAACAGTATTAATATCCATATAATTTTGATGGATTAAATTAATTGCCTTTTTCATTCTTAAACTATTTCTAAAATCAGCAAAACTTATTCCTTCAATATGATTAAGGAAATAAGAAATATGATGTGTTGGAATTTTTAATTCTTTCGAACACATTGTTAAGTTAAAATCATGTAAAAGAAATAATTCACTTTTCTCTATAAATTTTAATTTTTGTGCAATTACAACTTCATTAACCCCAAAATTTGATTTTCCCTCTCCTTTTAAATTTGATTTTTTATTAGTAATTTTAAGTAAGTTAGGATATCCATGAATAATGGATGGAAAATAAACAGGAACAATAGCAATACATAAAATGATTGAGTAAAAAACTATTTGAATAATCATCGATATAGTTTGATTATTAATATTTAATAAAGAAACTATATTCATCTCAAAATATTTTTCTAGACCAAAAAAAGTATTAAAAAATGAAAAAAAGAATAATGATGCATAAAAAAACAGTAACCACTTGTTCAAAATATTTTTTGAATTCTCTAAATAGTTAAGTTTTATAAATGTTTTTAGTTTTGGAAAAAGTAATATCAAATAAATTAACTGCCATAAATGACGAAGGACATAGTGATCATTTATGCTCAACAATCCATATGAAACATTAAATCTATTTACTGGATCTAAATTTGCATTGAATATAATCTGATTATAAAAAGTATCTGTTTTAATATAAACATTAGTAATATCAATACAACTTATCAAAAAGGGAATAAACAGAATTAAATATTTCCATTTCCATTTAAAATTGCCTTTAAAAGTTGTAATAAAATAAAAATATACTGGAACTGTGAATAAACTATATATAGAAAGTGGCCAAACATAAAACCAAGAGAATTTATTTAATAGTCCTGAAACAATAATATAAGTTTGTAATGTATATAGTGAGTATATGAAATAGAATGAAGACAAAAATAATATTGACCACTTATTTAATGATTTTTTAATTAGTAGTAATGTTGATAAAACAAAACCAAATATGGCTACAACCAATAACAATGTATTCAAACTTGCTGAAAATTAAAATTAGAAATCTTGGTAATTTTTAACATTATCAATTTTAGTTAAAATAATGTAATCTGTCCGTCATCTTCTGTTTTCATATCATCAGAATCCTCTTTAGATGTTTTTTTTATCATTGGTTTCTTCACCGATTTTTCTTTGGGTACTGGTATCGTTTTAGTAGTTTCCTCCTTAGGCTCAGCTAATTTATAAATTTCATTTTCATTAGTAATTTCTTCTTCATCAATTACTTCTACTTCATCAACTGTTATTTCCTCTGGTTCATCAAAAGGCAATGACGCTAACAAATTGACTTGTTTTATCTTGTCTGTTGTTAATTGATTTCCTTGCGCTTTAATTCCTTTAACAGCAATGAATTCCTCAAAATTAACTTCTTTATTTTCTAAAGCTCTTTTTGAGAATACTATCTCTGCCATCGGCCTGTAATCAACTACAATAATTTCTAATTGTGATTTTGGGTGTTCAGAAATAAAAATATCTTCCTTGTCTTCGACTTCAATAATAAATCGTTTGACATAATAGCGTTCTTTATCGCCATCAAAATAAATAACTGAAATTGGTTTTTTAGGCTTCCATTTTTCTAAGACAATTGTATCGTCTTCAAAATGCATCTGTAAATCTGGGGTTACCGCCTTTATTTTTCCAGATTGATTCGCTATTAAAAGCTTATCTTCTGCTCTAAACTCTCCTAACAACTCACCTCTACCATCAACATTTAAACGTTGTACAGCATCATCAAACCAAATTTTACGAGGTTTTAACGTTGAAACACCCGAAGATTTAAACTCCACCTTACGAATCGCAAACTTGGTAATTGTATTTCCTCTAACACCACGACCTTTGACTCCTAAATCGGCAAAGTCAATATCCCATTTTAATTTTTTAATACTACCAACTGCTCTTAAATTAATTGTCACCACTTCTGCTTCACCATTCGGATTTTCAGAAAAATAATGCACAACAGATCCTTTATTTCCATTGGCTAAATCATATTCTTTATCTCTGGTAACACCTGTCACCGTAAATCGTTTCATATAACTTGCCCCTTTAGAACCATCTCGATACATTAAATTATATACGGTACGTGTATCTTTCTTTTTAAAGACAGCAATATGGATAATGTCCTTTCCTACAAACGTTTTTGATGCAACTTTGGTGATCATCATTTTTCCATCTTTTCTAAAAATGATCACATCATCAATATCTGCACAATCCGTTACATATTCGTCTTTACGTAAAGATGTTCCAACAAAACCTTCCTCTCTATTCACATAGAGTTTTGTGTTTCTTATCACAACTTTTGTTGCTACAATATCATGGAACGACCTAATTTCAGTTTTACGTTGCTTGTCTTTACCGTAGGTAGTTTTTAATCGTTTGAAATAGTCAATTGAATACTCAATCAGGTTGTTTAAATACTCTTTTACTTGCGCTATTTTATCTTCTAACCCCTCAATAAATTGTTTTGCTTTGTCAATATCAAACTTAGAAATCTTTTTAATTCTAATTTCCGTCAACCGAACAATATCTTCTTCTGTAATGCCTCTTTTTAAATGCTTGATATGTGGCTGTAAGCCTTTATCAATAGCTTTAATAACACCTTGCCAGGTTTCTTCTTCCTCAATATCTCGATAGATTCTGTTTTCGATAAAAATTCGCTCTAGAGAAGCAAAATGCCATTGTTCTTCTAATTCATACAATTGAATTTCCAATTCCCTCTTTAACAAGTGAACGGTATAGTCTGTTGAAGTTTTTAACATTTCTATTACTCCAATAAATCGTGGCTTATTATCATCGATAATACAGCACAAAGGAGAAATAGAATTTTCACAACTTGTGAATGCATATAATGCATCAATAGTTTTTTCTGGAGAAATATTTGGAGGTAAATGCACCAAAATTTCTACATTGGCAGCAGTATTGTCTTCTATCTTTTTAATCTTAATTTTCCCTTTTTCATTCGCTTTGATAATACTATCAATCAAAGACGATGTTGTAGTTCCGAAAGGAATCTCGGTAATCACTAATGTTTTCTTATCGAGTTGAGACATTTTTGCTCGTACTCTAACTTTCCCACCTCGTTTTCCATCATTGTAGTTAGAAAAATCTGCAATTCCTCCTGTTAAAAAATCAGGAACTATGGTGAAGCTTCTTCCTTTTAGATGTTTTATTGAAGCGTCTATCAATTCAATAAAATTGTGTGGCAATATTTTGGTTGACAATCCAACGGCAATTCCTTCCGCTCCTTGTGCTAATAATAATGGAAATTTTACTGGAAGATTAACTGGCTCTTTTCTACGTCCATCGTAAGATGATTGCCACTCAGTTGTTTTCGGATTAAACACGACATCTAAGGCAAATTTTGATAAACGTGCTTCAATATAACGAGAAGCCGCAGCACGGTCACCTGTGAGGATGTTTCCCCAGTTCCCTTGCATATCGATCAGTAATTCTTTTTGACCAATTTGCACCATTGCATCTGCAATTGAAGCATCTCCGTGAGGATGATATTGCATGGTATGACCAACGATGTTTGCCACTTTGTTGTAGCGCCCATCATCCAAATCTTTCATAGAATGCATGATACGACGTTGTACAGGTTTTAATCCATCATTAATTCCTGGAACAGCTCTTTCTAAAATTACATACGAAGCATAGTCTAAAAACCATTCCTTGTACATTCCTGTCACTCGGGTAATGGTTTCTTGAGGCTCAATCATTTCTTGCTGATTCTCTAGCCCTAACTCTTCCTCGTCTTCTTTGTGTTCGTTAATTTCTTCGCTCATATTCTATACCTCTGCTACTTTTTAATTTAAATAAACAACACTATTATTTATTATATATTAAAAAAATCTTTATTGTCTTCAAAATTTAAGTATGGATTTCCTAAAACTCTTTTTTTGTCATTTTCTTTTATTTCTTTTCTTAAAGGGTGATCAAAACTGTGAAAAAAATATATCTGCTTAATCCATTTCCCTCTAGTAAATATTCTTTTGTTAATTAGAAATTTATTGTATTCAATTTTTCTAAATTTTGAACTAATATTAAATTCTTTTATAGCTAATAAAACACCCGAATATTCATTATGGTTTGGAGAGGAAATATCATCAAAATAAAAATATGTCAATGGTAAAAAGCATTCTTCTTTATTCATTTTCAACAACTCAAAAGCACTTACTGTTGAAGAGTAATAATCTAAATCAAAAGATATAAAACCTATGGGTGACTCCTTAGATATTTTTTTTTCAAGAATTTTCACGGTATCTGCAATATCTCCTAAAATTAACTCAACGTTATCTGGTAATTCTTTACTTAAACATTCATAATTCATAGGAAAATCACCTTCACTATAATATTCTGGATGGTCTTTATAATCAATAGGTTTTGGCATTCCTTTACCAGAATCTAATCCATAGATTTGAAACTTTACACCGGTTCTCTTTTCAATTTTTTTAGAAATTTTTATAATATTCAATAGACCTGCTCCATTAGCAACGCCAAATTCAATCGCACTTATTTTTTTTATTCCATTTTTCTTTGCTTGCTTAGCTGCTTCTAATAAAGAGAAAGCATGCTGCTGCCTTAGTATTAAATCGTAATTTATTTTACTTTCTAAGTTTCCAAATAGAAAAACAAAAAACGAAAGAATATTTAAATGTAATGGCTCAGTTAATCTTTCAAGAAAGATTCTTTTTTGAATTCCACGATTCCTTATTTTGCTTAAAATAAAACTCATATCCTACACTTCCTCTACAATATCTAATTCAACTTTCAGATTTTCAATGATAAACTTCTGTCTATCTGGCGTATTTTTCCCCATATAGAATTGTAACATTTGATCTATAGACATTTCTTTGTCTAACATTACAGGATCTAGACGAATATCATCACCAATAAAATGAACAAATTCATTCGGAGAGATTTCACCCAATCCTTTAAATCGAGTAATCTCTGGTTTTCCTTTTAATTTTTCTATCGCATTCCTCTTTTCTTCTTGAGAATAGCAATAAAAAGTTTCTTTCTTATTACGAACTCTAAATAGTGGCGTTTCTAAAATATACAAATGCCCTTCTTTAATTAATTCTGGAAAGAATTGTAAAAAGAAAGTAATTAATAACAATCTGATGTGCATTCCGTCTACATCAGCATCCGTAGCAATGACAACATTATTATATCTCAGGTCTCCCAAACCATCTTCAATATTCAATGCTGCCTGTAGCAAATTGAATTCTTCATTTTCATAGACGATCTTTTTCGATAATCCATAAGAGTTTAAAGGCTTCCCTTTTAAACTAAACACCGCTTGTGTGTTTACATTTCTCGATTTAGTAATGGATCCAGAAGCAGAATCTCCCTCAGTAATAAACAAGGTTGTTTCTAAGTGCGCTTCTTTTTTAATATCTCCTAAATGGACTCTACAATCACGTAATTTCTTGTTGTGTAAACTTGATTTCTTAGCTCTATCTCTAGCCAGTTTTCTAATTCCAGATAATTCTTTACGCTCTTTTTCTGCCTGTTGAATTTTTTTCTGAATGCTATCAGCAACCGTTGGATTCTTATGTAAATAATTATCTAATTGTGTTTTTAGAAAATCATTGATATAAGTTCTTACCGTTGGCAGGCCATCTCCCATTTCTGTTGAACCTAGTTTTGTTTTCGTCTGACTTTCAAAAATAGGCTCCATTACTTTGATCGCAATGGCTGAAATAATGGATTTACGGATATCAGAGGCTTCAAAGTTCTTTCCGTAGAACTCACGGATAGTTCTTACCAAAGACTCTCTAAAAGCTACCTGATGGGTTCCACCTTGCGTGGTATGTTGTCCGTTTACAAACGAATGATATTCTTCTGAGTATTGTGTTTTACTATGCGTAATAGCAACCTCTATGTCGTGTCCTTTTAAATGGATAATTGGATATAACATATCATCTTGATTGTTGTTGTCTTCCAATAAATCTTTTAAGCCATTTTCTGAGAAGAATTTCTCTCCGTTGAAAAGAATCGTCAATCCAGGATTGAGATACACATAGTTTTTCAACATTTTGGCTACATACTCATTTCTATATTTGTATTTCTTAAAAATAACTTCATCTGGAATAAAAGAAACTTTGGTTCCTTTCCTTCTAGATGATTCTTCTAAGAGCTCTTTGTTAATTAAATTCCCTTGTTCAAATTCTGCTGAAGCAGATTTGTTGTCTCTATTAGACTCAACTCTAAAAAAAGACGATAATGCATTGACGGCTTTTGTTCCAACTCCATTTAATCCAACCGACTTCTTAAAAGCTTTAGAATCGTACTTTCCTCCTGTATTCATTTTAGACACTACGTCTACTACTTTTCCTAATGGAATACCTCTACCGTAATCTCTAACGGAAACTTTATTTCCTTGTATAGAAATCTCAATAGTCTTTCCAGCACCCATTACATACTCATCTATTGAGTTATCTAACACTTCTTTTACTAAGATATAGATACCATCATCCGCAGAAGAACCATCCCCTAATTTTCCAATATACATACCAGGTCGCATTCTAATATGTTCTTTCCAATCGAGTGAGCGAATATTATCTTCTGTATACTTAGTTTCTTGAGCCATAAAGTCTTTCTGCAGTTTTGAAGTCCCTGCTAAAATAGGATTTCTCATTAAAAATCAAAATGCACAAGTCTATTAGTTATTAACAGATTTTTCACGATTGAAAACTGATAAGATTCTACAAAAATTAACAATGTGTACTATTTTTAAACAAATTGTATTCAGTCTGCATATTTTTATATTTTAGCCTCGAAATAAGAATCCATGGATAGAGAACAATTACTTCGATTAACAGAGAAATATGAGAGTCCTTTGTATGTTTATGACACACAAAAGATTGCTTCTCAATACGAAAGAATTACGAGCGCTTTTTCAAGCGTTAAACAAGTTCAGATAAATTATGCAGTAAAAGCATTGTCGAACATCAATATTCTAAGCTATTTTAAAAAGCTGGGAGCGGGATTAGATACAGTTTCGATTCAAGAAGTTCAATTAGGCTTAGCTTCTGGTGTTTCGCCAGAAAAAATTATTTATACACCTAACGGAGTTTCTTTAAAAGAAATTGAAGAAGTTGCAAAAACAGGTGTTCAAATTAATATTGACAATCTATCTATTTTAGAGTTATTTGGGCAAAAACATCCAGAAATTCCAGTTTGTATTCGAATTAATCCACATATCATGGCTGGCGGAAATAGTAAGATTTCTGTGGGTCATATAGATTCGAAATTCGGAATCTCTATTCATCAAGTTCCACATATTAAACGTGTGGTTGAAAATACAGGAATGCATATCAACGGAATTCACATGCATACGGGTTCTGATATTTTAGATATTGACACCTTCTTACGAGCATCAGAAATATTGTTTGATGTAGCGAAACAATTTAAAGATATTGACTTTATCGACTTTGGAAGTGGATTTAAAGTTCCTTATAAAGAAGGAGACATTTCTACGGATATTGAACAATTAGGCATTCAACTTTCTGAACGATTTAACGAGTTTTGTAATGACTTTGGAAGAGATATCACATTGATGTTTGAACCTGGTAAATTCTTAGTATCTGAAGCTGGAGTTTTCTTAGCAAAAGTGAATGTTGTAAAACAAACTACTTCTACTGTTTTTGCTGGTATCGATAGTGGATTTAATCATTTGATAAGACCCATGATGTATGATTCTTATCACAGCATCACCAATATCTCTAATCCAGAAGGAAGAGATCGTTATTACTCTGTTGTAGGATATATCTGTGAAACGGATACCTTTGGTTCTAACCGAAGAATTAGCGAAGTCTCTGAAGACAATATTTTATGTTTTCATAATGCCGGAGCATATTGCTTCTCTATGGCTTCTAATTATAACTCTCGCTATAGACCTGCAGAAGTAATGATCTATGAAGGGAATGATTACTTGATTAGAAAAAGAGAAACCTTTGAAGATATCATGAAGAATCAAGAAGTTTTAAATATTTAAATAAAAAAACTTGTGATTTAAAAATCACACCTTTTACCTTCTATTAATTATTTATTTATTTTTCAATAAATTAGCTACTTAAGCAAAATAACCAATCATTATCAATAATGATTTTTGGAAACTTAAATGAACTAAATTATGAAACCACAAATTAAAAGTATCCTAGCTATTATATTGGGATGGTTGGCAGGTAGCATCATTAATATGGGACTTATTCAAACAGGTCACTCAGTTTTTCCAATTGAAGGTATTGATATCAATGATATGGAAGCTCTTGCATCTGTGATGCCAACTTTAGGGTATGAGTATTTTATTTTTCCGTTTTTTGCTCATGCTTTTGGTACTTTAGTTGGAGCGTTTGTCGCTGGATTAATCGCTGTAAAAAACAAAATGAAGTTTTCATTAGTAATCGGTGTGTTATTCCTATTAGGGGGAATAGCAATGTGCTATCTATTACCTGGACCTATTTGGTTTACCGTTTTAGATATTACAATCGCCTTCATACCAATGGCTTGGTTAGGAGGATTAATGGCAATAAAGTTTTCAAGAAATAAATAAACATAACTTATCAAATAATTTACTAATTTCCGCTATTCAAAATTCATCAATGAAAGTTTGTATTGCAGAGAAACCTAGCGTTGCTAGAGAGATTGCTAACATCCTAGGAGCCAACACCAAACGTGATGGTTACTATGAAGGTAATGGCTATGCTGTGACCTATACTTTCGGGCATTTATGTACCTTATTAGAACCTAAAGACTACAAACCTCATTGGAAAAGTTGGGATTTAAACAACTTACCTATGTTACCAGAGAAATTCTTAACCAAAGTTACTGGCAATGATGGTATTCAAAAACAATTCAAAATTGTTAAAAGCTTATTTGAAAAAGCAGATGTAATCATCAATTGCGGGGATGCAGGACAAGAAGGAGAATTGATTCAGCGGTGGGTCATCAATCAAGCAGGTTATAAAGGTGAAGTAAAACGCTTATGGATTTCATCCTTAACCGAAGAAGCCATCAAAGAAGGATTTAAAAATCTGCAACCCTCAGAGAAATATGATAACCTCTATTACGCGGGGTTTTCAAGAGCCATTGGTGATTGGTTGTTAGGATTAAATGCAACGCGCTTATTTACTGTTAAATATGGAGGATACAAACAAGTATTGTCTGTCGGTAGAGTGCAAACTCCTACCCTAGCCATGTTGGTAAATCGATATAAAGAAATTGAGAATTTTAAACCAGAACCTTATTGGGAATTACAAACAACCTACAGAGATACATTGTTCAATTATGAAGATGGTCGTTTTACCAACAAAGAAGACGGACAAATTTTAGCTGATCAGGTTAAAGCGGCTGATTTTGAAATTGTTTCGGTCACCAAAAAGAAAGGAAAAGATTACGCACCTAGACTATTCGATTTAACAGGTTTACAAGTATATTGTAATAACAAGTTTGGATTCTCTGCTGATGAGACTTTAAAAACAGTTCAGAAGTTATACGAAATGAAAGTGGTTACGTATCCAAGAGTTGATACAACCTTCTTGCCGAATGATGTATATCCAAAAATTGCTGGTATTCTATCCAAACTAACAAATTACAAGGAGTTAACGCAGCCTTTGCTAGGAAAGAAAATTAGAAAAACTAAAAAGGTATTTGACGACGCGAAAGTCACCGATCACCATGCGATAATTCCAACTGGAATTGAAACTAATTTGCAATACAATCAACAGCTGGTGTATGATATTATCACCAAAAGATTTATTGCTGTGTTTTATGATGACAGTGATGTATCAAATACTTCTGTCATCGGAAAAGCTGGAGAGGTTCCTTTTAAAACAACAGGAAAAGAGATTCTCACAGAAGGATGGCGTGTTGTTTTTGCTTCTAAAGAAACTACTGTAAAGAAATCAATTTCAGAACAACTGGTATTGCCTTCTTTTGTTGAAGGTGAAAAAGGTTCTCATGAACCATCATTTTTAGAAAAGGAAACTAAACCACCAAGAAATTATACAGAAGCTAGTTTGTTACGTGCCATGGAAACTGCAGGAAAACAGGTAGACGATGATGAAATGCGTGAGTTGATGAAAGAAAACGGAATTGGCAGACCTTCTACTCGTGCGAGTATTATAGAGACGCTATTCAGGAGAAAATATATTGAGCGTAAAAAAAAGTTGGTAATTCCTACTGAAACAGGAATTAAGCTAATTGACTTAATTGATAATGATTTATTAAAATCTGCTGAGTTAACAGGTCGATGGGAAAAACGGTTAAAAGAAATTGAGCGTGGCGAATTTAATGCAGGAACGTTTATCAAGAACATGAAAAAAATGGTAGACGAATTGGTCTATGAAGTTCGTTCTCATAAATCTACCGCAAGAATTTCAGGAACTACAAATGCTACTCTGAACCCTAAAGAAAAGTCAAAAAAGAAAGTTTCACCTAAAAAACAAGTCGCAGGAAAAACCTGTCCGAAATGTAAAAAAGGAACTTTATTAAAAGGATCTAATGCATACGGCTGTTCTGAATATCAAAATAACTGTGATTTTAAAATTCCCTTTAAAACTCATGAGAAGAAGCTTTCAGAAACTCAACTTATTCGTTTGTTAGATAAAGGATCTACAACCAATTTAAAAGGCTTTAAAACTGATAAAGGAATACTTGAAGGCTTACTTCGTTTTGATGAAAATTTCAACATCAAATTAGAAGCTAAGAAAATTGCTAAAAATGATGATAAAATCTCCTGTCCAAAATGTAAAAAAGGAACTGTTTTAAAAGGAAAGTCAGCCTACGGATGTTCTGATTATAAAAATGGCTGTGATTTTGTATTTACGTTTGAAAACATCAAAAAAATCGCCAATGGAAAACCTTTGACAAAGGAATTAGTTTTGGAGATTATCTCTAATTAATGATCGTTTTTAAATACAACTGCTCTACTTTCTCTCTCGCCCAAGGTGTTGTTCTTAAAAATTTTAAGCTAGACTTATAGGTTGGATTATTCTTGAAAGCATTAATATTTAAAATCTCTCCTAATTCTTCCCAACCATATTCCGCATATAATTGTTCTAATATAGTTGCTAATTTTATTCCGTGTAAGGGATTGTTTGGCTGATCTTTACTCATTATTCTTTATCTAAATTCGGCAGTGCAAAAGTATCTAAAACACTTTTAATAGCCATCATCTTTTCTGTTTCTTCAAGAAAGTATTTATGAACAGAAAATCAAAACTACCATTTATTATCAAAATCTTAAAAATAAATAACAGAACTTTTACTATCGAAAACGATATCGTTTTATTTGAATTTTCAATACATTTGCGGACGTATTAACAAATCAAAGAACGAATGAAAAACACAGCATTATCTCATATTCATGAAGCTCTAGGAGCTAAAATGGTTCCTTTTGCAGGATATAATATGCCAGTACAGTATGAAGGTATTAATATAGAACATCAAACAGTTCGTGAAGGTGTTGGTGTTTTTGACGTAAGTCATATGGGTGAGTTTTTAGTGGAAGGAGAAAATGCGTTGGCTTTAATTCAGAAGGTAACTTCAAATGACGCTTCTAAACTAGAAATTGGAGACGCTCAGTACAGTTGTTTTCCGAATGATACAGGTGGAATTGTAGATGATTTAATTTGTTACCGAATAAAAGAACACACCTATTTGTTAGTTGTAAATGCTTCTAATATTGAAAAAGATTGGAATTGGATTAATAAATACAACGAAACTATTGGAGCCGACTTAAAAGATATTTCTGATAATTATTCATTGTTAGCAATACAAGGCCCAAAAGCTATTGAAGCAATGCAATCATTGACTTCTATTGATTTAGCTGAAATTCCTTTTTATAAATTTAAAATTTCAGATTTCGCAGGATGTGAGCATGCCATTATTTCTGCAACTGGATATACAGGTTCTGGAGGATTTGAAATTTACGTGAAAAATGAACAAGCAGAACAAGTTTGGAACAAAGTATTTGAAGCTGGAGTAGCTTATGGAATCAAACCCATTGGTTTGGCAGCACGTGATACTTTGCGTTTAGAAATGGGATATTGTTTATACGGAAACGACATAAATGATACTACTTCTCCTATTGAAGCTGGTTTGGGTTGGATTACTAAGTTCACAAAAGACTTTGTAAATGCTGATAAGATAAAAACTCAAAAGGAAAACGGAATCACAAGAAAACTGGTTGCTTTTGAAATGACAGAGAAAGGAATTCCTCGTCAAGATTATGCAATTGTTGATGCTGATGGAAATGAAATTGGAATTGTAACTTCTGGGACTATGAGTCCCTCTTTAGGGAAAGGAATAGGAATGGGATATGTTCCTAAATCAATTTCAAAATTTGGAAATGAGATTTTTATTCAAGTTCGTAAAAAACAAATTCCTGCAACCATCATTAAATTGCCTTTTTATAAGGGATAATTTTTTTTAATTTATTATGAAAAAAAAGTCTGAGACTGCTTGGGAATTATTTTGGTCAGATGAGTTTGATGGTGATACTTTAGATTCAAAGTTTTGGAATAGACAAGTAGAAGAAGCTGGTAGATTTAATGAAGAATGGCAACGTTATACAGATAGTATAGAAAATGCTTATATAGAAAATAGTTGTTTAGTTATTAAAGCCATACACGAAAAATTTAAGCATGGCAAAAATAATTACACTTCTGCTCGTTTAAATACTGCTCAAAAACTTGAATTTTCCTATGGTAAAATTTCATCTAAAATAAAACTTCCTCATGGAAATGGTATTTGGCCAGCATTTTGGATGTTAGGTGCAAACATTGATGAAAATGGCGGCGACACTCCATGGCCTTTTACGGGAGAAATTGATATTTTAGAGCTCTTTGGGTCTACTAGTAATAGCAAAGTAGAAGCTAATTTACATTATGCAGACAAAAAAGGGAATCACAATCAAATGGGGATGAAATCCTATCATTTATCTGAAGGTAAATTTGCAGATACATTTCATGTTTTTGAATTGGAATGGAATGACAAAGAGTTTATTTGGAGTGTGGATGGTTCTGTGTATGCCAAACAAAAAATAACAGATTCGTTATACAAACCTTTTCACAAAGACTTTTTCTTATTATTAAATATAGCTGTAGGTGGAGAATTTACCGGATGCCCTGATGCAACAACTATTTTTCCTCAAAAAATGTTTGTTGATTGGATTCGTATCTATAAAAAAATAAGTCTTTAATTACACATTAAAACGGAAGTGCATCACATCTCCGTCTTGTACTACATATTCTTTTCCTTCAACCCTCATTTTACCAGCTTCTTTCACTTTGGCTTCTGTTCCGTAAGTCACATAGTCCTCATAACTAATGGTTTCAGCTCTAATGAATCCTTTTTCAAAATCAGTATGAATAACTCCGGCTGCTTGTGGTCCGGTTGCTCCAATTGGAATCGTCCAAGCTCTTACTTCTTTTACTCCAGCAGTGAAATATGTTTGAAGGTTTAATAATTTATAGGCAGAACGAATCAAACGAGAAACACCTGCTTCTTGTAAACCCATGTCTTCTAAAAACAATTGACGCTCTTCGTAATCTTCTAATTCTGTAATATCTGCTTCAGTTCCTACTGCTAAAACAATTACTTCAGCATTTTCGTCTTTTACAGCTTCTTTTATTTTATCTACATATGCATTTCCAGAAACAGCAGAATCCTCATCAACATTACAAACGTATAAAACAGGTTTTGCTGTAATAAACTGTAAAGGAATTACAAATTCTTGTTCTTTTTCTGTAAATTCAATGGCTCTAATAGAAATTCCTTTTAATAATGTTTCTTCTATTTTAAGCAATACAACCAATTCAGCTTGTGCTTCTTTATTTCCAGTTTTCGCTGTTCTCTTGACACGTTCCAACCGTTTTTCAACAGTTTCTAAATCTTTCAATTGCAATTCAATATCAATTGTTTCTTTATCTCTTACTGGATCAATAGAACTATCAACATGAATAATATTATCATTATCAAAACAACGCACTACATGCAATAAAGCATCTGTTTCACGAATATTTGCTAAGAATTGATTTCCCAATCCTTCTCCTTTACTTGCTCCTTTCACCAATCCTGCGATATCAACAATTTCTACAGTTGCTGGCAACACTCTTTCTGGATTTACCAATTCTTCTAATTTCTCTAAACGAGCATCAGGTACATTTACAACACCTAAGTTTGGTTCAATAGTACAAAATGGAAAGTTAGCACTTTGCGCTTTTGCATTTGATAAACAATTAAATAAGGTTGATTTTCCAACGTTTGGTAATCCTACAATTCCAGCTTTCATTTGATAATATTTTTAGCGGTGCAAATATATTCTTTTTTTAACATAAAAAATCCCGAATTTCTTCGGGATTTTAATCTTATTTCTTGTTTCTAAAAATCTTGACTCGTAAGTTAATCATTATGCATAAACTTCTGTTTTGCTAACAATTCTTCTTCTGTTTCTACATTACCTTCATCAGGAACACAGCAGTCAACCGGACAAACAGCAGCACATTGAGGCTCTTCATGAAAACCAACACATTCTGTACATTTGTCTGCCACTATATAGTATATTTCATCAGAAATTGGCTCTTGATCTTCTAAAGCATTTACAGCATTACCGTTTGGTAATACAACATTTCCATCTAAATCTGTTCCATCAGCATATTTCCAGTCATCAGCTCCCTCATAGATTGCTGTGTTTGGACATTCAGGTTCACAAGCCCCACAATTTATACACTCATCAGTTATTATAATCGCCATAGTTATTCTCTTTAGTTTGCGTAACTTTGCACTGCAAAAATAAACCCTAAAAAGGTAGCAACCAAAATAAATGAGTAGTATTCAAAATAGAATTCATGCTTTTGCAGAATTAGGTAATTTTTTAAGTCAGTTTTCTTCAGAGGAAATTGAAAAATCTGAAACAGTTCTTCACAATGAGTTGTTTTTTGATGGGTTTAAACATCAAATGAAGATCGCAAAAGAAAATAATGCTTGGTTTACCGAGGACAATATTCTTTTCTCTCTTGAAAGTTGGACCAAAGCTTTGACGAAAGAGAATTTAGAGAAATGGATTTCTAAACAACCGGTTCAAGAGAATTCTTCTAAAGTCGTGGCTATTATCATGGCTGGAAATATTCCATTAGTTGGATTTCATGATTTTTTATCGGTATTAATTTCGGGACATGAGGTCTTAGTAAAGCAATCTTCAAATGATAAAAATTTATTACCTTTTTTAGCGAAGTATATAGAATATGTAGACGATTATTTTAAAGG
>TARA_R110000787_G_scaffold208786_5_pt1 | contig 16278 bp, 19 predicted proteins | sample TARA_R110000787 | Tara Oceans TARA_R110000787 (sample SAMEA4397920) | marine metagenome | biome: Polar Biome; feature: [DCM] deep chlorophyll maximum layer (ENVO:01000326); material: water (ENVO:00002006), including particulate matter (ENVO:01000060) such as... | depth 35 m
TGATTAACATGGAATACAAACCAACAGATACGAATGATATAATAGGAAACGACGATAGTGCCTTGCCCTATTTCTATATTGATGATTGGAAAGAAGACCCCCCATCTAATCTTTTATTCACAGGACAACCGGGGACGGGTAAAACAACAGCAGCCTTCATCATAGGTAATGAATTAGGATATACGGTGCATGAGTTTAATGCATCTGATGAGCGCGGTATTGATGTCATTAGAGACAAAATTAAACCTTTGTGCCAATCAAGTGCTATATGGTCTAAAAGACTCATCTTGCTTGATGAAGCAGATGGGTTAACTAAGACATCTCAACAAGGACTAAGAAGGTTGATGGAAACATCTCAATGCATCTTCGTCCTAACTTGTAATGACATATCATCAATCATACCAGCACTCCGTTCACGATGCACTATATTCACATTCAAACCGTATGATACCGATTCGATACGCGCGTATGTAGAACTCTTGAAACGCAAAGATGTGATTACGCCTGATAGAATTATTGATGCTGAACAATTGTGTATTCACTACGGCGGCGATTTGAGAGCAATACAAAAACACCTCATTACGAATACACCTATACCAACTATTTCAACTGATATGGATATTGCAACAATGCAAATAGCAGCGGGCGATTGGGAATCACTTCATCGAACGATGAAGGATATGATTTCTGATGGCTTAACACTACACGCACTTATGCATCGCATCCATGAACATACCTGTTCTATCGGGTTAGCCGCGGAACAACTATATACCTTCTTGTGTGTGTGGGGAGATTTCGTGTTACGAATGCACCAATGGCCCCTCGCAACATCGTCCTTCGTGGACTATTTTGTAGCGACATTATACACGCAAGATGAAAACAACAAAACCGAAAGGAGATGAAAACAATGAATATTGGAAACAACGAAAACAACGAAAACAACAACAACGAAAAAACACACCACGCTGAGGTCGAAGAGCGACTAAAGTGGTGGGCTGAGAAACATAACAAGACGATAGAAGAAGCAAGAGAGTCATTTGATGCTTATCTTGAGAGCGACTTAGGAATAACAGACAGCAGCGCAGAAGATGATGATTTCTTGATTGAAGCGGCTGAATCATTTATGGTTGAGCGTCGTGTGATGTCAGGAAGCGGTGCTAAAAGTGTAGAATTGGTTGGTTACTTCATAGGAGTAGACAGTCGTATCAGAGATGCGCAAGAAAGAAACAGAGGTCCTGCTGTATCAGCGGCGTTAAACGACCTTGATGAAGCAATCAGTCTTGGACTTGTAGCCCGCGCTTATATTGAAAATGGTGTATGGATGCTTGAAAAGAAAGATGGGCCTGTTAAGACACAAGAAACTGCGGATAAGAAACCGTGGTTCTTATACGAAGAACATGGGTTATCAATCGCTATCCTGCAAAACAATTCAGAATGGGCGCGCTATGGTGAACCAACTACACCTTACCGCTGGCAACGCAACTACCACTTTTATGGTAATGAGAAGTCAGAGTTCATGGATAAGCAAATACCATTGAGAATTACTGTTACATCTAAGAGTCCTGATGAATGGCATGTTCCACAAATGTTTGCCCCTGTTACATTGAAAGTGAGAGAGCGCAAGACTGTATCTAAAGGTTGGGAAGATGTTTACAATGCATTCCCTTTCCCCGCGGCTGTAACATATGGTGACATCGTTGAGGAAGAATACATTTCGGCTATCAAACCTGAACGACTATTACCAACAGCGGATTGTTATGTCAAAGACTTATCATCACTTGCTGAGTTATATCAAACAAAGAGCGAAACAATTGCTGGAATACCTAATCCTGTTGGACCAATGGTTCTTATCAAGGCTAAGGTTAGCGACTTGCGACTTGAACCGAGCGACTACGAGTATGACCCAACTGGTCACACATACTTCATGCGCGTCACAACATTTGACCTCATGAAGACATATGGTGAACAAGATTCACGAAGAGACATTGGAATAGGGATTCACGGATTCCTTGGTGATGAAGCACGCTGCTTTGAATATGCTACCGATGATGGTTACAAACCATATGCTATCAAGTCAACCGTGTTCATCTATGGTCGCCTTGGATTATCTGTCAAAGACGACAAAGAAATCCCCAAGATTAACGCAGTAGGGATTTACGCAGTCCCTCGCCTCGCCATTCCCGGCGGAGAAGGCGGAGACACCAACACAAATCAATTTACAGGAGAGTGAAATGAATGGCTAATCTAAATGACCTAAAACAACAAGCACAAACAGAAACCACGAACGAAGTTGCGCAAGATATACTCACCCCTGAAGGGGGTGAGGCTACGCCTGTCACAAGCGCACCTATCGGTCAAGGAGTATGGGGAGAAATTATGAATGCGGCTGATTACCTACCTGACAATCAAACCTTTATGGGTCTTGTTGGACCTGAAGGCGTTGGTAAAACAGGTATCGTTCTCGATAGCCTTACTGATGAAGAAATAAAAAGAGGAGATGTAATCTTCGTGCTTGATTTTGATGGAGGAGGGCAGACTATTCGCACTACTCATCATCGTGATATAGCGAAAAACATTCGTGTTCTTAACCCCAATGTAATGCAGACCGGAGATGCGCGTGATTCATTCGATTACTCAGCGACTCATAAGAGAGTTATGAATATTGGAAGAACTCTTGTTGATTGGGCAGCGAAACCGGGAAAGAAGCCACTATTACATAGTGTTCTTATCACAGGTATCGACCAATGGGACAATGTTGCAACCAACTGTATGTTCATTGAAGACTTAGGCACAGCACCTGATGGTATTGGTGCTAAGGTGAAACCTCATGAGCAAATCGGAATGCGCTTCAATTGGCAAATCCGTTCAACTCGTTTCCATCAACTGACTGCAATCAGCAAGACGCTTATGAGTCTTGGAGTGCGCGTCTATTGGGAGACTCACTTTAAGGACATTCAAGACAAGTCTGGAAACATCCTCGGTAAGAAAGCCGCGTGGGAGAAGAACACCGCTATGCATCTTAATCAAGTATGCTGGTTCTCAAAAACCAAAGTGCGTGATGAGAACAATTCACCAACTGGTGAAGTGCGCTACGAAGTTGAGTTTGTAAAATGCAGGACTAATCCTGCATTACTCGACCAACGCCGATTAATCATGAGAACCCAAAAAGATGCCTCGCCAGAATGGTATGGACTACCTGAACTAAGGGAAGGGAAGGTTTGAATGTCGGGAACTGAGTATAATGATGAGTGGCCCAAAACAGGCACACCTGCACATAACAAAAGTCAACCGCGCGGAGTTCATATGAATGATTCATCACCGCTTGATGATAAATACCCTGCTTATATCCCTGACCCTGCATGTATGGAGTGTGGAGGTATGGGGTGGGTTTATAATCAAATCACAAGGTTTGATGCTGATGGTGAACCTGACTTCGTAGATGTTGAAAGAGAACCCTGTGATTGTATTTTTGGTTACATGGGTGTAGTTGCAGATATTAATTGCCGCGCGTGTGAAGGAAGCGGTGAAGTCGAGGAAGTGTATATCAAAGATAACGAAACTGTTGCTAAACATTACAGTTGTTTATGTCTAAGATATGTTCCATTAAACGCGCCTAATAACGAAGGTGAGGGAGTTGACTGACCCATCTAACCACCCAATTCATATCCGAATAGGTAGTAATTATCTATGCAAGGATAGAACCGCTTATACCCCACCACCAGTTAAAATGATGGGTGATAGCGATTGGCACAACAAAAGACCGTTGTGTTCGGAATGTGGGTTGGCGCACATAATAAGATTTGGAGAGGAAATGAAATGGCACAAGCAATAATTGATAGAACTAAATTAATAGGATTCTTGAATGGGTTCGGAGACAATATACAAGATATATTACTTGAGGTGAAAGATAATCGCATATACGGAGCAGTCGATGTCGCTACGCATTATTGCGAAAAGAGTATGCCCATCATGCTATCTAATCAAGTGAAGTATAGACCGGGTAAGGTATATGTTACAGATGTAGCAAAAACACTAACCTTCCTTAAAGCATTTTCGCAAGATTTATGTATATTGACTCAATGGGACGGCTCTTTTAATCTTGAGATAGACAATGATTCTTTACAGATACCGAGCCATACGCATATACTATCAGCCCTTACTGTTGACCGAGCGAAGGCTGCAATAAAAGAGATGGTGGCTAACAATTACAGTAAAATAGGACCCGTTCAACTTACGGTTAATGGCTCCATACTGATGAAAGATTTAGCAGGTATGAAAGTAGGAATCAAAGTCGCGGGTAAGGATGCGCCTTGTAAAATCAAGGTGTCTGCAAGTGATACTGAAATGGTGATTACTATGGGTAATATCGTCGGAGGTGTGAGTATGAGCCGCGTGATTGAATTAGGTAATGTATGGGGTGAAGATGAAGCAAGTGCATACTTTGGTTCTCACTTACCAAACACTCTCGGATGCATGGGTAGCGGCATGGTTGATTTCTATATGGGTGACCACGCTGCGCTTGTTTTGAATCATCAAGAGGATGATACTGTAATGATTATTAAACATCAGCAAGGGGTGACTATGTGATTACAGACGCTATCTATCACGATGATACACCACCTACTATTTACACAAGGTGGCGTAATGATAAAGGAGAACTACAAGAGGAGAAGATTGACGATTTCAAACCTCACTTCTTTATTCCTCAATCAACACCGGAGTTTAGAATTAAAAGTATGAAGCGTTCATATCCTGATGCTCAAGTTGACATCAATAAGAACTACGAGGGGCTTGACGGGTCACTCCTGTATCAAGTAAGCACTAACTCACCTGCTGATATATTCAGAATGCGGGGCATGTTTTCTAAGACTTACGAAGCAGATGTCAGATATGTTGACCAATACCTTATCGACAATGTTCCAGAGATGCCTAAGTGGAAGCCGCGTAAATGGTGGTATGATATAGAGTGTGACACCGGAGACGATAATTACACCACGGTCATTGCTGTTATTGACTCTGACCTCGATATGCCTGTCGTGTTTGCATGGACTGATGATACAACTAATTGTCCTTACCCAAACACAGGCCGTTCACGGGAATTGCATGAAAGAAAGGTGCGCGACACGAAATATGAATTACATCTATGCTTCAGCGAGAAACAATTGTATGAGAACTTCATTGACTTCTTGCATGAGCGTGACCCTGATATGATGATTGCACATGCAGGGACATTCTTCGACATACCTCACATGATTGCCCGCCTTGACAAGATATACGGTCGAGGAGGCGCATCAAGATTGAGTCCTCTTAAGATGATTCGTTATCCTAAGAGGGGTGAACGATACCGCTTCGACGACCAACCGATTGTAGGTCGATGGCAATTTGATACTGCTGCTCCTGCTACAAGCGGGACAGGGTTTGAGCGAGTATGGAAAGACAGCGGAGGTGGACAACTACCTAACCGCAAGTTGAATACTATTGCTGAAACACTTGGGCTTGGTTCTAAACTCACCGAAGAGATTGAGGGTATGGATGTTCATAATGGATGGCGTGAGTATTGGCCGGAGTTTGTTGACTACTGTATGCTTGACACCGTTCTGCTTCGTGGGATTGATGAAGCGCGCAATGTAACAGACTTCTTTGTAGAAATGGTTCGCCTTTGTGGTGTATCAATTCAATCAGCAACCAATGTAACAAACTTTGCGCGTGGTTTAATTCAACGAAGGACTACTCTCAAAGCACCCACTCGATTCAAAGCAGAGAAGGTTGATTTCAAAGGTGCTGAGTTCATCATCAAAGATGGTGGACTCTATCAAGATGTAGCAGTAATAGATTACAAAGGGCTTTATCCATCACTCATTACAGGACACAATCTTTGTTATACCACTAAGAGAGATGGTCCGGGTGTAGGTATTATTCAACTTGAGAATGGTTCTTATTGGGACCAGAATGAAAAAGGAATACTACCCTTAGTTGTTGACTATCTGTTTGATTTCCGAGCAGAGTGTAAACAAAAGATGCGCGACGCTGAATCAACAGTAGAGAGAGAGGCATGGAATACAACGCAGTCTGCTATCAAACGCGTGATGGCGAGTCTGTATGGTATGACTGCTCACATTGGTTTCGGTTGGGCTGATGCTGATATAGCACACACTATCTTATCTGAAGGTCGTCGCTGTATAAGACTGCTCGACAGCACAGCAACAAGGCTTGGGTATAATGTTCTATATGGATTTACAGACAGCGCATTTATACAAGTTCCGTTTGAAGATGCAGAGACATTAGCATCGCGCGTAACTGAATCTATACAACAAGCCACAGGTAACAAGTTACTTTTTGCTGAACTTGAAGCATACCATGAACATTGGTTATTAGTCGGTAAGAATAAGTATGCTGGTATAGTGACTTGGCCTCCTGAAGATGAAGGTAAGATGAAGACAGCCAACTTTCTCAAAGGTAGTTCACAAGCACCTATCACTAAAGAGGCAGAGCGAACAGCACTTGAGTTGATTTGTAATGGTGAACAAGAAGTAACAGTCAGAGATGCGATATTAAAACTTGCTTTGCCTGTTCGTCAAGGACATGTCGTGCTGAAAGAAGTAACTCAACAGACGCGTATTAGTCAACACCCGGATGATTACAAAATACTATCCGGTGCGAGTAAAGCCGCGCATTATTACAACAACTACATCCCAACAGACGACCCATTTGTAGCGGGGGATTCTGTGAAGTGGGTGTATGTTGAAAGTGTCCCTCCCGGTATGCCACCAACTAAAGTGGTTGCTTATCGTGAAGAGGATGAAATTAAAAATTACAAACTTGATGCCAAAGTGATTCTTTACAAGGCTATCATAAAGAAACTACAAACCGTGTATGAAATCTTGGGTTGGGATTTAGGCGCGGCAACAGGAGAACCCCGACCCGCTATATTATGGTGATACAATGACAAACGAAAACAGAATTAATGAATTAGAAATACAAGTTGAAAAAATGGATAAACGAATTAAAGATTTGGATGGTTATATTGATACTTTAGAAGAGGCAATGGCACCCGCGCACAAGTTAGCGCAGGCTGTTGCTGAACTACAAGATGAGATGATGAAGCATCATGGGATATATCTCATGAATAAAATCCACGCTCCTACAATGGTGGGTAGGTCGTGAGTTTAAGCAACTATCCTGACGGTATGGACTTCGGAGCATATGACGACTACCACGACCCCATGTTAGAATGCGGACATCGCGAGCAAAGTGATTGCGACTGTTGGTGTGATGGAGGAGAAGGTGATTACGCACATCTAAATGATAACTGCACAGGCGATGATTGTCAACACTTACAATGTCAATCATGCTTCTCACCTACTGATGAGGAAGAGTTCACGGTGGACAATCTTCAAAGACAGAACTCACAAGGGAAACCTATGTGGGTTGATGTTGAGAAAACTAAACCGCTAAGGTTTATTCCTCAAAACGAATTAGAAGAAGCGCGACTGTGTGAGGCATGTCATGCTGAATACAAATACGAGATTAAAAATAAAGAGTTGATTGAATGAGACTTACTGCTAATATATGCACGCATAAGAATTGCAACAACTCTACAAGAGCAGGGTTTAGATTTTGTTATAGACCGAACTGCTCCAAGCGCAAGCCTAAAGGAGATGAAGAAGAATGACTGCTAAGATATACGACGACGGTTCATCCTATGCATGGACTCCTGAAATGGGTAAGGACGGTATCATCATTCGCATAAGTAAGTCAACACTTACTGCCCCTCTATGGTGCGCACAGCAGATGTGGATTGACCATAACTATCCGCGTAAGCAGGAGTTAGTAAAGCACCTTGTCCTTGGAGACGATGTTCACAATGGGTTAGAGATGTTCTATGACAATCTGTCTAAAGCCGATTACGATATGATACACAAGAGTGCTAAGAAGGGTGCTGATGTAACTAAGTTGCTGTCTGTTTATATCCCAACACAAGAAGCGATTGTGAACAACAGGAGGAAAGAGAACAAAGAGTTTCCTTTCTATAATGAAGACTATGATAGAAACATGAATTGGCTCATGAACTATGAAGGCGCGCGTATGGCATTGGCTAAGACTCCATTACCATTAGCGAACGAAGTAAGATTGGAAGTGAGATTAGAAGTGGAGGTTCCAGAATACGGCACAATCCCTGTTCAATTTGTTGGTATTATTGACCGAGTGTTTGAAGCACCTGATGGTGGACTCATGGTATTTGAGTTGAAGACAGGTAAATGGAAGGACAATAAAATGTCAGCCATGCGCAAAGAGATGTCTTACTATAAGTTCTTGATAGACAACGCTGACCCTACCTTTCTTAAAGAGAACGGTATAGACCGAGCCGTGACTCATTGGGGATGGAGATATTCAGCCGCAGACCATTGGCATATCGAACCTGTTAAATCAGTAAGCGAGAGAAGCATGATGAAACTGCTGCGCGACCTAATTAAAATGTATCTTGATGAACATTTTCCAACCACTAAACAAGACTTCAAATGTTCATGGTGTAATGTTCTTGAACTATGTCCTAAGTATGCTATACCGGAGGCTTCTCAATGAAACCATGTGAACTATGTAACCAAATAAAAACTGACGGTATGAGATATGCAACACGCGTAGCGTGTCTTCAATGTATAGATAAAGCACTTGAGTTTGTTATCACAGCAGGGCTAAGTTTCGAGGGTGATGAGGGGTGAATAAACCCTTCAGTTTACAATTCCCTAAAGAGGTAGGATTGTTTCGTAAATTAATACATGACAAAAATGAGTTTGAAAAGTATTGGGCAGGCTTAGGTCATTCACAATGCGCTTACATGTCGGTGTATTCATTTCGTGCTGTAAAACCCAATGGACGGCGCGCGGAGTATAACACGGCCATAGTAAGCAATTTTGTTTTGGACTTCGACAAGAAGTATCGCAAGGGTAGTGACATGATAGAGGTCGATGGCGATGAAGTCGTTGACCAAGTTGCTCGGTTGCATGATTATCTTTTAGAGAAAGAAGTATCGCACGCTGTCTGGTTCAGCGGTAATGGATTTCATATATGGATAGCATTAGACAAGACGCATCTTCCTTCAACTGGAAGAGAGGTAATGTATATCAAATCCGCAGGGCGTAAGGTAATCAATCAATGGAAGAAAGATATGTCATTGTATTGCATGGACCCTACTGTGCCATTCGACATGGCGCGTATGATACGAGTGCCTAACTCTTACAATGCTAAACAACATGTTCTTCGTTGGAGCATACCTCTCACCACCAAAGACCTAACTCTAAGTTGGGATGAGATATGCGAGATGGCTGGAAACCCTCTTAACAAAGCACACTATTATGGTGATAAGGGAATCAGCCTACCTATCAAAGAAGTCAAGGATAAGAACTTCCGCACAGAAGGTGGCGAACAAGTTCACTTTGATACGGTGTCTATGGGTAAAATCAAAATCCTACCCTGTCTTATGGAAGCCGCTTGTCAAGTGGGTAGTAACCCACCGCATGTTAGTCGTGCGAGTCTTGTGATGTATCTCGGTGCGCGCCTTCGTAACTTTCTACCTGTGTATCGAACTACTGCTGAGATGAGAGATACTCATGTGACTACTATATCGAACTTCATAGGTTCGTTACAATGGGCAGACTACGATGAAGGTGTCACATCATATCACACCAAGACAATTGTTGATGGTGGCTACCAAGAGTCCTGCGCGAGTTTGATAAGTAAAGGACTGTGTATAGGTAAGTGTCAACTATGGGATGGAACAGGTGAACACGATGATGAAGAGGATGAGGATGAGGAAATCAGCATTACTCTCAGCCCTGAACAATTAGAATGGTCTAACAGACATGCAGAGAAAACAGTTCAGTATCATAACAGCAATGGCGTAGGGGAATATGGACACAATAGCATCAATGGTGCATTGGTTGGTGTCAAATCTGAGTTAGCAGCATCCGTGTTCTTCTCTCAACATTTCACAACAGTTGTTGACAACTTCACATCTAACATATCAAAAAGTGACTTGCGCATCAATGCTCGTAAAATAGAAATTAAAGGTTTAGCGGAAAATCATTGGGAAGAATACAAGCGCGCAATTCCACCTAAGCAGTTAGATAAATACGCGTCGCGTAATGCAATTGTTGTATGGACCACCGTTGATAATCACAATCATCCTCGTAACAAAGTAATCTTACGCGGATGGAACCACGCATACGAAGTGAAAGAAAAAGGAGAGTTTATCAAAACTGTGTGTGACAACATTCAATTGAAAAATGATAAAGACATGAGACGCATGGGTGACCTTGTTCGGGTGTTGAATAAGATTGGCGGAAAAAATAAAGAGGCGATTTGAATGGTGGGAACTGCTAATGGCCTTGACCTTTATTGTCATCCTACCACCATTATTACTCCTCTTGTTTCCAATACACTTCATCTCAAAGGTGGTGTCGAATGATTGATGATGTGACATGCTGTAAATGTAAACGAGTTATTAACAGCAGCAATACTTCTTCTATGGCAAGTAAATTAAAATCTGCACTACGAATGTGCGGTAAATGTTATTTGGCTAAGAAGGCAAGAGAAAGAAAGGAGGCTAAAAAACCATGAATCCTATGATTATTGATACCAATGAGAGAGGTAGGTTACCCGACGCTATTGAACGCCGCGCGAAGTCACGCTCTCCGAGAGTAAACATTCTTAGAGAGAACCTCATTAATGGTGATTACCGATGTGGTGATTGGTTGATTGAAGCGAAGTCTGTTGACGACTTGATGCAATCAATGAGGAATGGGCATTTGATGAGACAACTTGACAACATGGATGCCAATGCAGGTAACTATGGTCTTGTAGTATGGGGAGACATTAATGATTACATCCATCAAGCCAAAGCAAGGGGTTCGACAATTACTCATAGCGCAGCATTGAAACAAATGGCAGGCTTCCTTGGTCGCATAGTTGCTGACTTTGGATGTCTCTTATACCGCGCTCCTAATGTGGGAGAAGCGGCACAATTTATGGTCGCTCTACATGAGAAGACCTACAAAAAAGCAAGCAGGCATGGCGCACAAGCAGTTAGACGAGTAAGCACTAATGATGTGCGAGTAGACATGCTGCTTACAATTCCGGGCATTGGTTCAGAAATGGCTGATGCTATCATTAAATCATGTGGTTCTATCGAAGAAGCCGCGTGTGGAGAATGCTTGAAAGAAGTTCCCCGTATGGGGAAGACACTACGCAATCGTGTAGTTGATGTTCTAACAAGTGAAGAAGAAGTTCGTGTAGAAAAGACGCGTTAATCCCAAGGTCGAGGGTGTGAACCCTTTGGATTAACAGGACCTCACGGACCTCGGTTAAAATCCGAGAGGGAGATTTGTTCACCCGAACCTCCCTCTCATTTATTGTTATTATACAATAGCAAGAAACAAGAAAAGAAGAATGGTTTATAAGCCGGTCTGAACCAGCGTGGGTTGTTGACCACACCCCACCATATCACCGGCTAACAAAAAATGAATGGAGATAAAATTATGGCACAACGACAATGGAATCAATATAGCGTAGTAAAAGAATACCCAATAATGAAGGAGTATTTAGACCGATTTAGAATGACTTCGTTCTTCAACGAAGTCCCCGGTTTAATTTCCTTCTTTTACCTGCAAGGCCAAGCCCTTGTGGATGAAGTTCGCATCCCTGTATGGGCGAGTGCGTTAGACCCCCGAATACATGTGTTTTGGATTCAAGCCACAAGGTCCGGTAAGTCTATCGCATGGGAGTTTACAGGAGAAGTAGCAGACTTAGCAGGAATAGAAATAGATATGTTCACAAGTGGAACAGACTCGGCATTGATAGGTTCAATAGATTCAATCAAAGATGATGATGGTGGATATATCACAGTTGAAAAACCCGGACTACTTGCCGGTAAGAAATGTTTGAACTTTGATGAGGGGTCTATCCTTCTTCAACCAAATCCAAAACAATTCTTTTCAGAAGTTATTCTGTATCTTCAACAATCAATGAACCCTGTCGGGAGTCATAGTAACACATTAACGAAACACATGAAGAACGGTAAAGTGGAATGTGAGTCGCGTGTATCATTTTGGATAACATCATTCCCTCCTGCGGGAGTCAAGGAGTATGTTCTTACCAAAGGATTGTTTCAACGAGTCTTGCTTTTGTATAGACCTTGGAACGATGAGATGAGACAAATGGTATCAGAACAAAGAATGTCTGGTGTATTCAAAAACAAGTTAGAAAATGTAATGAGTCTTGAAGACATAGCACAACACTTCATACAAATCAAAGAGAAAGTAAGAACACGATTGTTGATGAAGGCTAACCTAACACATGAAGAGTGGGGTAACATGACCCCACATCAGAAAGAAGAAGTGGCTCGCGCAATGATGTATGATATGTTCAAAACTGATGCATCGTTTGAACCTCAATTGATGGCAGCGGTGGACAGTTACTACACCTTAGTGCGTGGTATGGATAAGCATCTTAGTGATGTTGTTTGTTCATTCATTCCTAATGTTTTATCATACACAGTATTGTTTGCAACCCACATCGCATTGATGAGAGTAATGCGCGACGGTATTGGTGTCGAAGATGAATGGAGTATCACAGGTGACGATGTTGAAATGGCGGCTGAAATCTTATACGATGTTTATGAGCAACTTGTTCTTTGGCTTGAGTCTGAAGTTGAAGTTGGAGCGAAAGCGGCAGAGAAAGCGGCAGTTATGCAAGGATGGCACAAGGCACGCAAGGTATGCAAGACTGTTGAGATTGAAGGCAAAGGCGAAGGATGGGTTTTGAAAAGTCAATTACTTGAACGCTATGGGTCGCAACAAGGCAGAAGCAAACCGGCTGTGTATGAGCGATTCAAAAAGGTAGAGAAGAACTTCTTGACTGCGCGCATAGGTAAAGCAGTATATGTCAAGTTCAAAGAGGAAGTGAAACAATGAGCGATACAATAAAGAATTACAAATCAATCTTAGAAGAAATCAGCGATGTGTTAGAAGGTGGCGATGTTGCCCTTGACCTTGAAGACGCGCCAAGCGCGGCTACAACTATTCGTATCATATCCAGCATTGTCGGGGATGCTTTAAGCGGAATTAAAGCGCATGAAGAAATAAAAAAAGTGTTTGATAAGATTGAGTTTGAAGTCTATGACAAAGATAACAAGGTGGTATCGAAGTGAGTAAAATAATGGCATTAGATATAGAAACAGCGAACTTTTCCTATGAGATAGGTGGATGGGATAAGACTCATCTGTTTGAGCCTGTTGTGGTAGCCACTTGGGATGGAGAGAACGCTCACATCTTTTCAAAAGAAGATACAATGATGATAGCAGGAACGGAAGTTCACCCTCTTCACCCAAGAGAATTAGGTGAGCATCTCAAGAAGCATGTTGACGCAGGTGGAGTTATCATTGGTCACAACATTCGTGGCTTTGATTTACCTGTTCTAAGAGACGCGCTTGATATGCATTACGCAGGTGTGCTGATGAATAAGGCTGACGAGTGTTTGATTGATACATCGTGGACACTTCGTTCCAGCGCAGGTCATTCAGTATCACTTGATGATGTGTGTAAACATACCCTTGGACGAGGGAAGGAGATTATGCATTCAGAGGATGCTCCTATTGCATGGAGAGAGAAAAAATACATTGAAGTAATGAAGTATTGTTTGGCTGATTGCCAAATGAATTACGACCTCTTTGCACACGGACAGCGCGAAGGTGTTGTCAAAGCAAGAGATTTAGTTTCTGGCACTATTATTGATATAGAAGTGTTATGGAAAAAGGAGTGAAACATATGACAGACGAAAGAAAAAATGGAAGAGAAGCCCAAATTAGTAATATACGAGCCGCAGTAAATATCGCAGAAACTGTCAGGTCCACACTTGGACCTGCGGGTATGGATAAGATGCTTGTTGATGAACAAGGACATACGATTGTAACCAATGATGGTGTCACGATTCTTCGTGAACTTGATACCGCGCACCCCGGTGCTAAGATGATGGTTGGAATCAGTCAAACACAAGAACAAGTCTGTAAAGACGGAACAACAAGTGTTGTTGTTCTCGGTGGACAGATGCTTGCGTTGAGCGAAGGATTACTGTTGAGAGGGATTCACCCTCAGACAATAGTGCGCGCTTACAATCGTGCAAGTGTTATTGCGATGGAAGGTGTTGAAGCACAAAAAACATCAGGTGATGAATTAGCAGTAGCGAAGACAGCACTACGAGGTAAAGCGACTGAAAGTCATTTGAATGACGCGGCAAGGCTATGTGTCGAGGTTGCGAAAGCGGTCGAAGGTGACCTTGACCGTGTTCGCATTATCACTCAAGCAGGTGGTTCAATGAAGGACTCATATTGGAATGCAGGTTTGGTCTTGAGTAAAGACTTCGCAATACCAACAGACACCGAGTTCAAAGATGCGCGAGTTCTATTGCTTGATGGTGGACTTGAAGGGTATGACCTAAGCGAAGTTCAAATGCAAGTCAATGACCCTGCTCAACTTCAACAAATCAAAGAGCAAGAAATGCAAATGCTTGGACATGCGGCTCAAGAGATTAGCGACATGTGTGATGTTCTATTAGTTCGCGATGGTGTTCACGAAGCAGTTGTGAAATACCTTGCGGCTAATGATGTGGGAGTTGTTACCCGACTCCAACAATCAGATATGGATGCATTAACACAAATCACAGGACTACCATGTTATCACCGCTTCACCGATGTGGATGAAGATAAACTCAAAGTGAAAGATTCAGTAATCAAGAAGGAGCGTATTGGTGACCTTGATTATGTAAGCGTGATTGTGCCTGAGTCGTGCGTTGTCACAATGGTGGTGCGTGGTGCTACTCGTCAAACACTTGATGAATATGAGCGAGCGTTCGACGACGCGCTTGGTGTAGTTTGTCTATACATGGGTGATGAAGGAGATGGTGTTCTTGCAGGCGGTGGTGCTGCTTTGTCTAAGGCTTCAGTTGCAGTCCGTAGACATGCTCAAGAGCAAAGCGGTTTGAATGCGAGAGAGAGAATGTGTCTTGAAGCATACGCTGACTCGCTTGAGATTATTCCAGCGGCTATCGCTGCTAACGCAGGTATGGACCCGCTTGATGTGGTAATGGAACTTCGTTCATGTCCTTTCCATCATGGACTATACATTGATGATGAAGGCATTGGTTCTGTTTGTGATACATTCAAAGAAGGAGTGGTTGAACCTACCCAATTGATTCGCCAAATTATCACAAGTGCTACCGAAGTAGCAACAGCAATCCTACGAATTGACGACATTGTAGCGCGGCGGGCTGAATGATAGTTGAGTTGTTCAAAGGCTTTCTCATAGTGATGGGGTTGCTCATAGCAGGGGAAGTGATTTATCGTCTCTGTGATTGGATTGTATTCAAGGCCAATAATCTTGCGGGAGAGATGGACGAAGAGGAATGATATAGATGTTTCAATTTCTATACAAGTTCTTCATCAGATTAATGGAGAAGTCATATGTTTGGATGGACGCGCGAATTGAGAAACCTGTGGATAAGGAATTGTTAGGGATTGCAATAGACCCTGACTTCGGTGCTATGAGTCGCCATCAATTATGCAATCATGCTGAGAACCGTTTTGGGTTAGAAGAAGACGCGCTATGGAATCTTCAATCCACCAGTAAGATACGCCTCGCGTGCCAGTTGGCTCGGAACATGAGGGATAACAATGAATAGAGATGAGTTTTTCAAACAATGTTTTGTTTAATATCGGAAGCATAAGCAGGAGTTGGGAATCTCGTTATAGATTCATCTATGAATGGATGCCTCGGTGATTCGTTTTGACCTAACGCTTCTTGTTGCGCTTCTTGATGCGCTTCTTCGCCACCGGGGAACTGACCTTGATATGCGCCCATTTCATGCGCGCGCATATACCATGCTCGTTTTTCTTCGTCGCTCATTGTGTCGGGTAATTCGCTTCTTGCTTGAGCAATATCCGGCTCAATCCCTCTATGAGTTTCTTCATGTGCTACCGCTGGCCCTAACCATTCAGCAAACTCATCAGCACCCTTCTCACCAAGTTTTTGATTCTTAGGATGCGCGAGATTGTATTTTGGTTTCACATGAGGGTTGGCCTTTCCTCTTGCTAAAGGGACAACCTTGCCTGTTCTTGTTGTCTGAAGAGGATTTCCTTCTTCATCGTAATCTTCAGGCGGTTGAAAATAATACTCTTTCACAAGCACCGTCTTCTTGAGTGTGCCGCGTTCTTTGAAATGCCTTGCGCGG
>TARA_R110000787_G_scaffold75748_7_pt1 | contig 16252 bp, 13 predicted proteins | sample TARA_R110000787 | Tara Oceans TARA_R110000787 (sample SAMEA4397920) | marine metagenome | biome: Polar Biome; feature: [DCM] deep chlorophyll maximum layer (ENVO:01000326); material: water (ENVO:00002006), including particulate matter (ENVO:01000060) such as... | depth 35 m
GTGATCACTGCCAGGCAGGCTTTTAACAGGCGAGGTTTTATAAGCGGTTTTAACAGGGCCAGATTATCGACAGCGGTATTGAGGCTTTCGACGCTGAGCTGATCACGCGACAACAACACCAGGTTGTTGAAATTGAGTTCTTTTGCCGCCATGGCGAGGGCAGTTTCGAGGGTGGACGCATCCTTCACGCAGGAATGAGCCAACATACTCATCAGCACATCAATGTGCGTCTTTACCATATCTAGCGAGTCGAACTTCGCGAGTTTTTTTCCCGCACGACCATATTCTGTTTCCAGATGGTGGAAAAGAATTTTTTGCAGTGACCACTCGAACAGATCTATCTGCCGGTCTGCCTGAATGAGGAACAATAGATTCTTTTTGAAAGCCTGATATTGTGATGCAGACAATTCACGAAGCAAGGGCAGGGCCATATCAACCAATGGCAAACGAAAACGGATATCGAGTGATTTTATCGGTGCACGTAACTGAGCCACCGTTGCAAAAATACCCCCGTCATCAAGCGATTTGAGTTGCTGAAGCTGCCTGCCGAGAATGTCCGGCTGTGCGCTAAGCAGCAGGCAATACATGATGGCCCGCGCCCCATTGGGCTCATGTGCTGCCTCGTAAATAAATCCTGGGATGTCGTTTAGCAGGCCAGCTGAATAATCCAGATGCGCCGCGCTGGATTGGCCAACGCTATTTAGTATCTGATTCGCAACGCCTGCGCTTAACATCGTTGTTTTTAAGGTTTCAGCTCGGGACATTGGAGCAGCCGGTGCCGTAGACTGCGCAGTTTCACGTTCGCCTTCGCTGACCTCTTCGTGCACGGGTGTAAAGATGCCGTCCCAGCGCGGATCAATGCGCTTAATGCGAACTTTCAATGGCGGGTGCGTGGCGAACATAGATTGCAGGGTCGAGCGTATTCCAGCACTAAAATAGGCATGACTCATAGACGGCGCCTGTGGTGACTCCAGTTCGGATCCTGGGGCATAACCGCCAATCTTTTTAAGCGCACCAGCAATGCCTTGATTGTTTCTCGTAAACTGCACAGCCGAGGCATCGGCAAGAAACTCGCGCTGTCGACTGACTGAGGACTTGATCAGATTGCCAAAGAAGGTGCCGCCATAGCCGATGACCAACAAGCCGATGCCCAGACCCAGAATCGGGCCAGCATTTTTGCTGGAACCGCCACGGGTAGATCTCAAAATATAGTACCCGATCAAACCGATCAGCAAGATACCGTGCAGAATGCCGATTAAGCGGATGTTTAATCGCATATCGCCGTGCAGGATATGGCTGAATTCATGGGCAATTACGCCCTGCAACTCCTCCCGGCTGAGGTAAGCGATGGTGCCACGGGTCAAACCGATCACCGCATCACTGCGTGTAAAGCCCGCGGCAAAGGCATTGATGCCCTGTTCGTGCTCCAGCAGGTAGACTGGCGGTACTGGGGTGCCTGAGGCAATGGCCATTTCTTCCACGACGTTCAGGGCCTTGCGCTCGTGTGGATCAAGGGTGCGCTGGTTGATCAAGCGTCCACCCAGAGATTTCGCAACAGTTCTGCCACCACCGGAAAGCGCCAGGATTTTGTAGGCGCTGCCACAGCAAATAACCAGAGTGACAAGGGCGCCGATAGCCAGAAAAACCTGCCAGTTAAATTGGGCTGCAATCAGCCCCAGGCTGACACCTTCTTCACGTGGCGCCAGAAAACCAAACAAGACCATCACCAGCAGGTTGGTAATCAAAATCAGGCTGAGCACTGCAAGGGTGAAAAGAATCACCAGGCGAGTGGTGTTGCGGTGCGCGGCGTCCTGTGCCTCGAAAAAGTCCATTACCTAGAAGGAGACTTTGGGGGCGACCTGAATTGCTGCGCTATCTTCAAATTCCAGCAATGTCGCATCGGCACGATGGCCAAAACTGGTTGCAAAGAAGACCGGGGGAAAGCTTTGCTTATAGGTGTTATAGGCCATAACCTGATCGTTAAAGGCCTGCCGCGCAAAGCCCACTTTGTTTTCTGTGGTGATTAATTCTTCACTAAGCTGCATCATGTTCTGGTTGGCCTTCAAATCGGGGTAGGCCTCCATAACCACGTTCAATTTGCCCATGGCGCCTGACAACTGGCCTTCGGCACTTGTCAGGGATTTAATCGCTTCCGCATTACCCGGATTCGCGGCCGCAGCGGCTAAGCCCTGGGCCGCTGAATTGCGCGCAGAGATCACCGCTTCCAGTGTTTCGCGCTCGTGTTTGAGATAACCCCTGGCGGTTTCGATAAGGTTGGGAATGAGGTCATAGCGTCGTTTTAGCTGTACTTCAATCTGCGCAAAGGCATTTTCGTAGCGGTTCTTTAACGCCACCAACCTGTTGTATATGGAGATAATATAAAGCACCACAGCAGCGATAATGACAAGAATAATGATAAGCGAAATATTCATGGTACGGCCTCTTTGAGGTTGGTGATTGCCATGGACGCCTCCGACACAACTCTATGACTGGGCTGCGATAAAACCATGGCCGTGGGCAGATTGGCCGTCCATCAAACGTCCGATATGCCAATGTTTATATTCTTTTGCATACACAATGAAGTCGCAAGATACAGCTGTTTTAGGCGGCATTATTTTGTCGATCATATTGAAGTTGAACTTTCGATACGTTGTGGTTCAATGCTTCCTGGCTTCTTCTGTGGGTTTGTCGAACCTTATCATGCCAGAAAACTCGAACTTTTGGTGCTTGTGCTATTCCGAGAAACGGTCTCTGGAGGGTTGCAGCCCATGGGAAGTCAACCCAGCTGAACGAGAGGTGCAATAGCGATCAAACAATCCCAGACCATGCTCGATAAAATTGAGCGCGTCACCCTCGGGCATTACGAAGCAAACGCGGAGTCTTTTTGGCAGGGTACGCGATACCATGATGTTAGCCAGAACATAGACGCCTTGTTGCAGGCATTGCCCAGCGGCAAGGCTCTGGATATTCTCGATTTTGGCTGTGGGCCAGGGCGCGATTTACTGACCTTCAAACAGCTCGGCCATCGGCCAACGGGGTTGGATGGGAGTCGGGCCTTTTGTGAAATGGCGCGGCGATATAGCGACTGTCCAGTATTGCATCAGCAGTTCCTAAGCCTGGATTTGGGCGCAGGCCATTACGATGGCATTTTTGCCAATGCTTCGTTATTCCATGTTCCTGGCGCGGAGTTGGTTCGGGTTTTACGCTTGTGTCATCGTGCGCTGCGAGTTGACGGCGTGTTATTTATGTCCAATCCGCGAGGTGACGCCGAAGGCTGGCAAGGTGAGCGCTACGGTCATTACATGGAGTTCGAGCAGAGCAAATGGTGTCTTGAGCAGGCGGGGTTTAGTATCCTCAATCACTATTACCGGCCTGCGGGCAGGCCACTGCATCAACAACCCTGGTTGGCCTTAGTGTGTCAGCGCCAGAGTTGTCCGGACTGAGCATCCGGGCTGAGTTTGTCAGTACTCGCAGGCAGGCCTTACGCAAACCAGCTGGCTACGGAAGCGAGATATGGGTATTTTACCCGGCAGGTTAATATGCATCGGGAGGCTTGAATGCGCACCAGATTGGCTTTACGCAGGTTGTTATCGTTGACGTGGTTACCACTGACAGTGTCGGCATGTCTGTTATCGATAGTTTCGATGACTGCCTGTTCAGATGGATCCAGCGAGTTGGGGACATCTCAACACAGCGACCAACAGGCTGCCCAGGCACCGCAAGATGTTGCTGGGCCAGCTGGCGCTGGCATCGCTATCGATGTTTATAAAAGCCCGACCTGCGGTTGTTGTGGCAAGTGGGTTACGCATGCTGAGCAGAACGGGTTTTCACCGACGACGCACCACCCGGAAGACTTGAATAAATTAAAGGCCGAGCACGGTATTGCGCCGCAGTATCAGTCTTGCCACACAACTGTGTCCCAGCAGGGCTATGTGTTTGAGGGGCATGTTCCGGCCCGTTATATTCATCAATTTCTCGCGGCGCCACCGGCTGACGCGCTGGGCCTGGCAGTGCCCGCGATGCCGGTCGGTAGTCCGGGCATGGAGGTGGACGATCGCTTTATGCCTTATCAGGTCCTGTTGCTTAAGCGCGACGGCAGTGTGGCAATTTTTGCCGAGGTTGGCAGTCTCGCTCAGCAATACGAGTAGGTATTCCGGAACCAGGTTGTGTCTGAAACAAGTTCGCAGGCGGGTTTTTTACAGTGCCAGATATGTACGCTCAAACCGCTAAACCTGCGTCTCACGACGTCGTTTAGTTTCAGTTGAGCGCCACCCAGCAGGCCGCCTCGTTAATCGGCCTGGCCGTGCTAGACTCCAGAATTCCGGGTGTATCCGACACGGAACCCAGGGTCGGGTCGCGTGGTTTGGGTGGCGATGGGCTGACATATATCAAGCGGGTGGCGAGGGTGAAGGTTTAGGCGATGTGCTTTTCTGCGACGGCGAGTTTTGCAGCGGCGGCTATGTTGGTGCCGGCGGGCCTGTATTGCCTGAAAAAGTCCAACGACATAGATCAGCGCTATTGGGTATTGGCCATGTTGCCGTTGCTATTTGGGTTGCAGCAGTTACTGGAAGGTGGTGTGTGGGTCGCGCTGACCGCTGGCGACGCAGCCGCAGCCCGCGGTTTTACATTTGGGTTTTTGTTTTTCTCCCATTTTGTCTGGTTGGGCTGGATTCCCTATTCATCATATCTGACTGAGGCGCGGGCCGGCCGCAAACGTCTGTTTCTGGCGATTGCCTGGGCTGGTGTGTTGATGGGTACTTATATGTATGTGCCTCTGTTCTTCATGCCGGCGTGGGTCGATGTGTCTATAGTCCGGCAGGCCATTGATTATGATCTGGTTTTTGCACTGGATCGCTACCTGTCACAGCCACTGCAAACCGTTTTCTACGGCTTGATTATTCTCCTGCCATTGCTGTTGTCGTCCGATCTTTATCACCGGGTGCTGGGCGGCATGGTGCTGGTTGCCGCGTTGGTAACCCTGACCCTGTTTGACTGGGTGTTTATTTCAGTGTGGTGTTATTTCGCGGCGATAATTTCTCTGTATATTTTCTTCATGGTTACGCGGCGCGTTCAGGTAGCACGCCTGCCTGATGTGGTGAGCTAGGCTGACAATTCAACCAGAAAACGTCAGCACAGAACGCCGTCAGCCTTCAATGATCAACAGTAAATCCTGCGCATGTTCCGCCGCTTTTCTTCCCAGCTCGGTTAGGTAGCCGCCGTCTGCCTGGGAAATCAAAGCTTTATCAAATAAACGTTGCACCGCTGCGATTACTTCAGGTTCGGCTGATGAGTGAATTTTCAGACCTTCCTGGGTCGTCTTAAGGTTGTAGCGAGCCAGGATGTTGAGCTCTTCAATATGTTGCAGGGTATACATCAGGGGTCATCCTGTTGACGATGAGTGCCTTAGTGTACGTGAAAAAGGTGTGCTGCCAAACAGACAGTAATTAGCATCGTTGCTGACGGAAAACTCTCAGTAATTTCGAGCTTGTCAGCAAGCCCGCCATCGTTGGAACTGAGTGATTGGTCAGGGCCAATAAACCAGGGACCGATAGCAAACTCCGCCTGGTTGACCAGTTATAGGACGTGTTTGGGTGGTCGGACTGAAACGGTTTGGTAGAAAGTTAGCCTGCCTAAAATGCTTCGTTTGATAACCAGATAAACCGATAAGGCATCAGCTCTATTTCGGCGCTGTGATCTGCAAATTTATCCTCGCTAATGAGGTCATGCCAGGAATCGGTATTAATCAGATTCAGGTCGGACAGCGAGACACGTTGAGCCTGATCGGTAATGTTATACACGCAAAACACGTTTTGTTGCCGGTCCATGCTTTGGCGCCAGAAGGCGAAGATTTTATTTTGGTTATCCGAGCCGGGCAGGTGCAGGGTGAACTGCGTCGCGTTGGGGTGGAAGCAGGGTTGCGCCTTTCGGATTTTGATGAGTTTGCTCAAATCTTCAAAGGTGCGTTGGTGTTCGCTGCCGTTGCTGAGTGCCTGTTCGAGTAGTTCCCTGTCCCAGTTATGGCGGTTTATAGCGCGATTGTGGCCGGTTCTTTTCAGTTTTTCGTCGTCGTTGTGGGTGGCGACGAGGCTGTGAAAATAAAATGCGGGAATACCTTCCAGTGCTAGCATAATAGCGTGAGCGCAGATAAAGCGCTGGTGGTTGTGCTGGTCAAGGCCTTTGGTGGTGCCACGTAAGGCATCGTACAAGCTGATATTGATTTCGTAAGGGCGCGCCCCGCCTGAGTCATGGTTGAGTGCTCGCCATGAGGTATGGCCGCCGAAATTTTGCAGGGTTTCGGCGAGCGTCATGATTTCTTCATCACTCAATAAACCTTCTGCCGGACGGAGGCCGAGGCCGTCGTGGGAGGCGATGAAATTCAAATAGGTGGTGCCATTGCGTGCCGGTGGCATGCTCATTATCCAGGTACGCAGGTAGTGGCAATCGCCAGTGAGAAGGGTGTTTACCAACAGGGGTGGTAGTGAAAAGTTATAAATGATGTGGGCTTCGTTGGCGTTGCCAAAGTAGGACAGGTTTTCTCGGTTGGGGATATTGGTTTCGGTGATAAGCAGGGCATCGGGTTTGGCGTGTTCAACCAAGGTGCGGAAAAAACGCACGATTTCGTGGGTTTGCGCCAGGTTAAGACAATCGGTGCCGATAATTTTCCACAAAAAAGCAATGGCGTCGAGACGGAAAATATTCACCCCCTTGCGCAAATAAAATGCCACGATTTTTACAAACTCCAGTAACACCTTTGGGTTGGCGAAGTTGAGATCGATCTGGTCGTGACTAAACGTGCACCATACGTGCTGTTCACCAGTGGTGGTATGCACCTGTTGTAAGAGCGGGCTAGTGCGCGGCCGAACCACTTCGCTCAGGTCTTCTTCGGGCTTGACGGTAACAAAATAATCCTTACCGGGATTTTTATTTTGTATGAAATTTTCAAACCATTGGCTTTGGGCTGAACAGTGGTTAATCACCAGATCTGCCATGAGTTTGAAATGGTTGGTGAGTTCAGCCACGTCGGCCCAGGAGCCGAGCTTGTGATCGACCTCCATATAGTTAACAACGGCAAACCCATCGTCAGAGCTATAGGGATAAAAGGGCAGGACATGAACAGTGGAAATGATATCTTTAAGGTGGGTGCAAAAAAAATCGGTCAGGGAATGGAAGGGTGTCACCCCTGGTTCGACGACGGTGTTAGCGTAGGTGATCACTGCGATGTCAGTCTGATCCCAGAAATTCTCAAATTGCGGGGGCTGATGACACACAGCATTGAATTCCATGATGCCAATAATCTCATCACTTAAGGCATCGTGGTCAGCCAGCGGATACAGATGGCCGAGATGAGTGAGAATGCGTGAGCGCAGCTCGGTCAGGGTAGAGGGTTCGTTCATGGTCGCGCTACGTTGTGCGTTCTCGTTGATCGGCCTCGACTGCGTCGTGCAATTGCTCAAGCACGTCGGGTATAGCACTGATGACCCGGTTCCATGTCGGAATAAAGGGCGTTTCCATGGGCCGTTCAAGAAAATGATTGCCGGCCTTGATAATGTTTTCGGCGAACAGCTCAACGGCGCTTTCCTCCTCGTGGATATCCAGCGTCAAGCCGTTTATGAGTGCATCATTGCGATAGGTTTCGACGAAATCCAGGGCGATTCTGAAATAGCTGGCCTTGATCGTGCGAAAAGTTTCCTGATTAAACACCACGCCGATGGTGGCCAGTTTGCGAAACAGGGCTTTGGCGATGTCGATAGACATCTTCGACAGGCCCTGCTGGTCATTGTCGAGGGAGATACTCTGGTGCTTATGATCGTAGGACTCGGCGATATCGACCTGGCAAATGCGGTTGGTGGCATAGTTGCGCTTCATCTCCGAGAGCACACCGATCTCTAAACCCCAGTCGCTGGGGATGCGGATATCATTGATGACATCTTTACGCATGGAAAACTCGCCCGCCAGTGGATAGCGAAAACTGTCGATGTATTCGAGGTAGTCGGATGACCCGACGACTTTCTTCAAGGCCCGAACTAAGGGGGTGACCAACAGGCGGCTGACCCGACCGTTGATGCGGCCCTCGGAAATACGGGAATAATAGCCCTTGCAAAACGCGTAGTTAAAGCCGGGGCAGGCGACCGGGTAAAGCAGTCTTGCCAATAACTCACGGTCATAGGTGAGGATGTCACAGTCGTGTAGCGCGACCGACTGGGCCCGGTTTGAGGACAGCACATAACCCAGGCAGTACCAGACATTGCGACCTTTACCCAGCTCACGCGGGGCCAGGCCCTGTTCCTGTAGTGATTTGTCCAGGGCCTGCAATCGTGGGCCGTCGTTCCAGAGGATTTTTACGCTCTGGGGTAGTCGCTCAAAAAACTTTAGCGCGAATCGGTATTCGTCTTCGTTAGCGCGATCCAGGCCAACAATAATTTCACCCAAATAGGGTACCTGGCACAGGTGATCGACGATATTGGGGAGGGCGATACCTTCTAATTCTGAAAATAGCGAAGGCAACACCAGCGACATGGGTCGCGATTTGGAAAACTTCACTAACTCAGTCTCGAGACTTTCCAGTGATCGATTCGATAGGTTATGGAGTGTAGTAATAACGCCGTTTTGGTAAAAGTCACTCATGTTTGTTTCCTGTTTCTCAGGTCGAGTCTGGCGATGAGTTTACGGGTGGGTTACCTGATGTGTATGTTGGTGATGTGAGCGCCATTGCTGTGCTCGCCAGATAAAATATAGCCAAATTCATTTAAAGCATTGCTGAGCGCCTCGGTCCAACCCGCTGGCCCAGCTAATCTGGTGAGCAATACCGGCTTACTGTGTTTGATCAGTGGTGGTTCGTGTACCGGTGAACGGACCACGATGGGGTAATCCGCCCGCTGTAGCATGGCAATATCATTTGGGCCATCGCCGAGGGCTATTGTGGTCGGCGTCCGATTGCTTTGTGGCCAGTGCGTGCTCAGCCAGGCCATGGCCTTACCTTTGTCGCTTTGGCCAATAACATGGATAAAGCGCCCGCCGCGCAGCAAGGTTAGTGAATGCTCACTGAGTTTGGCCGCAAACTCTACGAGTCTGGCTGCTGAATCCTGCCAGATAATGGGTTCGGAAAACTGTCTGTCCATCGCCTGGCATGCCTGATCGCCGGTGAGTCCAGTCAATGCACTCAGTTCATTCGCTGACATCTCGCTAAACCCCCGAAAAGTAAATTCTTCGTGCAGTGGCCCCAGGGCCGCCAGAATGTTTGTTCTTTGTGCACCCAGCGTAAGCAGGTGAAACCCGGCTTTGATGCCGTCGTCGGCCAGGGTCGCCAATGGTTGATCTGGGGGGAAGGCGATACCGCTGCCATTTTCAACGATCATCGGGTGGTAGTTGTTGAGTGCTACGCGAAGCTCGCTTAGCTCGGCTAGCGTTTTACTGGTATTCAAGATCCACGGGATGTGTGCTCTGTTTAGCAGGTTAATTAGAGGGCGGGCGGGTTCGAAGGTGTAGGTGTAGTGGTCGAGCAGGGTGCCGTCAAGATCGGTAAAAATCAGTAGTGATGGTACATGTTTCGGTGACGGTTTGCGCTGGGATGGGTCGTTGCGCGGTCGTTTGTTCATGAGGCTTTGTAACACATATCTGTGACCTGATGTCGGCTATCAAGACTCAGCACCACATCGGCTCTATGTGGCATCTCCCTCAAATTGTGCTGGGTTAGACGCTCATAATGCTGAATAAACCGTATTATGGTGCGCTCGTCCATAATCGCGCTGGCGGTGCCGGAGGGATTGCTGGTAGCGAGCTTTACTTCCTGCTCAATACGCCACCGTCTGATGCAGCCAAAGTCTGGTGCCTGCAACATGATGAGCGTATTCAGGGCGGCAAATAATGTGCGGTAGGGCCCTTGCAACTGTTCGTTGATATAGCGCCGCCACTGACCATCTCGGTCTGCCGCGGCTTCGAGATCATTAATCGGTGTATCAAGGTTATCGGTATCTAACGGCGTTGCACCGACGCACCAGCCCTCAAAAAGAATCAAATCAGTGGGGCCAGTAAAGATTTCCCACGCGGTGCTGGGTTTGCGGTCGTCCAGTGCTTTGTCGAAACGGGGCAGGCGCATGCTTTGTCCCGGTTTGAGGGTTTTGAGTTGTTCAATAATGTCGATGCCCAGTTCCACGTCGTGAGTTCCGGGTACGCCGCGGGTATGCAGCAACGGGTGTACAGATTGCGCCAACGTTTGGCGCTCGTGGCGTGTCAGATATATATCGTCCAGCGACAAAATAGCGACGCGGTCCGCCCAGGTGTGCTCCAGGATGATTTTCAACACCGCGCTGAGGACTGATTTGCCGGTGCCCTGGGCACCATTAATGCCGACAACGAGCGTCTCCCCTGAGACGACTTTGTTGTGAAGCCAGTGCGCCAGCGGCAGGTAGTAGTCGTTTACCACAATCTGGAAGTCGTCGGGCAGCTGCTGCGCTTCGATGAAATCATTTATGCGCTGTGTCAGTGCGCTCGGAGAACCTGGTGTCATTGGTGTCCTGGTGTCCTGGTGTCCTGGTGTCCTCGGCGTCGGCAACGTGATGTTTGCCTCTGGTGGTGAACTGCTGAACAGTTGGCTGAGCTGTCTGCCCAGCCTAAAGCATGGACGGCATGCGGCCAAGTGCAAGGTTGGTCGAGGATGGCATCCAAATGCTAGTGATAATAATTATCAGTGACGTGATGTGCGTCAAAATGCCATAATCGGCTCGAGCAAAGCGAGCACGCTATACCAAACAAGTTAGCGAGGATTTATCAATGTCGCGCCACTTGCGAGCGGTCTCGACAACCTGAATCGGCGATTCTTAGAATAGCCCGGTAGAGGGCATAGCCTGGGTAGACAGCATAGCCGGATAGAGAGCTCAGCGATTTTAATCAGCAAGAAGGAGATGACGATGACAATTAAGACAGGCGACAAAGCACCGGAAGGCCGCTTTACCATCATGAAAGAGGACGGCCCGGGGTCAATCAGCACCAAGGACCTTTTCAGTGGCAAGAAAGTAGTGCTATTTTCTGTGCCGGGCGCGTTTACCCCCACCTGTTCACGCCAGCATCTGCCCGGTTTTGTCGAGGCGGCCGCGGCAATCAAGGCCAAGGGCATAGACACCGTGGCGTGCACCGCTGTAAATGATGTATTTGTCATGGATGCATGGGGTAAATCTGCCGGTGTCGGGGACAAGGTCATGATGCTGGCCGATGGCAACGGCGACTATGCCAAAGCCCTGGGCCTGGAGATGGATGGTTCCGGTTTCGGGCTGGGTACCCGGGGGGCGCGTTTTGCTCTGGTGATTGAAGATGGCACAGTCACCAAAACGTTTATTGAAGAAGGTGGCGCATTTAAAGTCAGCTCCGCCGAGAATGTGCTGGCTAGTTTGTAACAACTTTGCAGTTATTTTGTGAGGACGATGCCTTTTTGTAAGGGCACCGCCTTGCAGGTTAGGGCCATGAAAAACCGGCGCACCTATTGCGCCGGTTTTTCATGGCCGTTCACTTTCTGTAAGGGCCCGCTGGCTTATCTCTGCCTCAGTGTTAACCTCAATCTTAACCGCGGGTAGCCACCGCTAGCTGAATAGATTTTTTGTAGTGGCCCAATGATGGCTCGTTGCGCCCGACTATCACTTCTTCCAGCGCATTCGACATATAACCTCGTTCGATATCTTCCGAGATTCGATAGTCTTCTTCGTCCACCGTTCGGAATGCGAGGTCGATGTTGGCATCCCAGTGCCTTCTGGCTTTGGGGTCGGTGACCGGCTCGGGGACGTAGCAATCGAAGCGAATCACGCATTCGTCAACCCGATCTTTAGACGGGAAAACCCGCCAGGTTTCCACATGGTCGGCCTGCATAACGAAGATGGTATTGGGGAAAAGCTGATAGGAGAGGCCGGTGTGCTTGATAAAATCCCATTCGCTTTCCGGTTTGTCGCGCAGGGACTCGATGCTTCTGCGAATCACCGCCTCACGGTGGTTCAGCCCGAAAGACTCAAACAGGCACATATTGTGGAAAAACAGCGGCGCGACGGTGTTCTTGTGCAACGTATTGAAGTGGTAGGCCTCCAGAAAAGTCTCTATGGGTTGTTTCCAGTTGGCGCGGCGCTCGATGGTGCGGGTTTCATCGGCGTGATACGTGGCAAAATTGTAGGTACTTAGCTCGCCGCCCAGGCCTTGTAAGTGCGCGTCGACAAGCTGTTCGATGTTTGTTGCAAGGTCCGCCCTGGGGTCGGGTAATACCCAGAGCATGCCGTGCTTTTCCAGGGTCGGTAGCGGGATCAACCCCTCCTGAGCGAGATCGACACCGGGAAACGAGCGTTTGTCTGGGATAGCGACCAGTTCGCCCTGCTTATTGTAATTCCAGGCGTGGTAGGGGCAGACGAAGCTGGCACTGCGCCCGCAACCTTTGGCCAATGGCGTACCCCGGTGGCGACACATATTAACAAAAGCGCGTGCGACACCGTCATCGCCTCTGATCAGCAGGGTAGGGATTTCGCCATGGTCTTCGGCCAGATAGTCACCAGGTTCGGGAATCAGTCCAGACAGACCCATAAACAGCGGGTAGTCGCGAAACAGGGTGGCCTTTTCCCGGCTAAACCAGTCAGGGCAGGTGTACTCGCTAACCGGATGGCGCAATACATCCGCGCCGAGATCTGTAGTGCTGGCGTCAATGTGGGCAAATGCCTTTTTGACCAATTCGACCTGCAGGGATTGTTTCATTGCCGAACCTCAGTCTGTGTAAACTCCAAGTAGGCCATTAGATATTTCGCCACCTTGGTTTGCAAGACGGCAGGCGAGAGTCAGATTTTTCGATTAGAGAACTCTAACACTTTGTGTCAGAATCGGGCGACTAACTTTTTTTCATTCATACATTAGTAAATACGAGGAGTTCCTATGGACGTTGGCGTCGTCATGGCCTTTCAAAGTAGCCACAACCAACCATTGAGCGATTTAGAGGTTTACCAGCACGAAATCGAAATTGCCAAATTGGCCGAGCCTCTTGGCTTTAATTCCATCTGGGGGGTGGAGCACCACTTCACCGATTACACCATGTGCCCCAATCCGGTTGAATTTCTCACCTATATGGCGGCGATCACCAGCACCATCAAACTGGGTACGGCGGCACTGATCCTGCCCTGGCATAAAGATCCGTTGCGCATTGCGACGGATCTTTCGATGCTCGATAACCTGTCTAACGGACGGGTGATTGTTGGATTGGGTCGTGGTTTGGGCCGGGTGGAGTACGACGGGTTTGGCGTTGATATGGCATCTTCGCGCGATCGCTTTAACGAAGCGGCGCCGATGATTCTGAATGCCCTGGAAACCGGCGTGATGGCGGAGCATCACGGCGAATTTTTTGATCAGATCAAGGTAGACATCCGCCCCAAACCGGTCAGAAGCTATAAAGATCGTACTTACATTGTGTCCATGTCACCAGATACCGTGCCCCATGCCGCGCGGCTGGGTGGCACCATGATGACCTTTGCGGTGGGTCCCTGGAAGCAGCGCGCCAAGGATATTGAGTTGTACCGGGAATTATTCGTGAAAGAACACAAGCGACCCGCGCCGCCCACGTCGGCGAATATTTTTGTCTACTGCGACAAGGATCCCGCTCGCGCCAAAGATATGGCTTACAAATACATGGGCGACTACTGGGAGTCGGCGATGCAGCACTATGAAATGAAAGGCGAGCATTTCGATGGTATCAAGGGTTACGAGCACTACGGTCGTTCTGCCGTTGCAATGCGGGAAAATGCCGATCGCGTCACCGAGCAGTATGTCGAACAGCAGATTTACGGCACGCCTGATCAATGTTTGCAAAAACTCAGGGGCATCGAAGATATTGTCGGCCCCCTTGAACTGAACTGTTTCTTTACCTACGCCGGCATGGACTATGGCTACGCCAAGCAGAGCATGACGCTGTTTGCCGAGCAGGCGCTGCCAGTCCTTAAAAAATGGGAGTACAAAAAGAGCGCAGCCTAGCGACGCAATTTCCGTTGTTGGGCAAGCGCTGGCCGAGGGCCTAGACGATATACGTGCCGTGACGGAGTCTGGTGAATTGACAAACTAACATGACTTTAATGAGAGGAGGGTATTAGTGACTATTGAATGCACCGAACGAACCGTTACCACAGCCGGTTCTGAATTAACGTTTACTGAAGGCGGCAGCGGCAAGCGACTGCTGGTATTGAGCGAAGAACTGGGCGATCCAGGCTGGCTTAAGTGGAAACAGTCATTAGCTAAAACGCACACTGTAATCACGCCGCAGCACCCGGGTTTTGGCGTATCGCCGCGGATTAGCTGGGCATTGAGCATCGGTGATCTGGCTAATTACTACGCCCAGGTCATGGTTGACCAGGGCTGGGTGGGCGCGGATGTGATTGGCTTTAGCCTGGGCGGCTGGATTGCCGCGGAGATGGCGGCGCAAAATCCGGCGCAATTTTCCTCCATGACACTGGTGGCGCCAATGGGTATCAAGCCACCGACCGGAGAAATTGCTGATATCTACTACTACACCACCGCGCAATATCTGGCCTTGAGCGTTAACAACGCAGCTGCCACGCCAGAATTCGCAGACATCTTTGGTGGTGATGTTACACCGGAGCAATTTGAGCGCTTTCAGGATGCCACGGCCGAGAGCGCCCGTTTTGCCTGGCAGCCATTCATGAATAATCCCGCGCTCCGTCAGCGCCTGGGTTTAGTGAAAAATCTACCCACGCAGATCCTGTGGGGCGATGACGATAAGATAGTTCCGTACAGCGTCGCGGATGTATATCGACAAGCTATTGCTGGTTCTAAAGTGGTGACCTTTGCGGGCTGCGGTCATCGACCGGAAATAGAGCAGACAGATAAATTTCTCGCCCAGATGCAGGCGTTTTTGTCTTAACGGCCTCCCGGCATCGCAGGCTTTGCCAACAACACAGATATCAGATTCAGGAGAGTAGATTATGCATATCACAACATTTACCGAACGGCCCTATGCCCATGTTCCCGAAGCAGAAGTGATCAAAAATTCCAGTTTTTTTGGCGTGTCCAATAAATTTCTCGACCCAGTGAAGGGCGGCGCGTTGTTCAATCGTTACTTTGACGAAAAACTCTATGCCGAAGAGCTGGGTTTTGATGGCGTCATGCTCAATGAACACCACGCCAATCCCTTTACGATGGGTGGCGTAATGGACGTAGAAGCGGCTATTCTTGCGCGAATCACCAAAAAGGTGAAAATCGCCTTAATGGGTAATCCATTGCCCGTGGCCGATCCGTTGCGGCTCGCCGAAGAGCTGGCAACGATTGATATGATCTCCGGCGGCCGGCTTATTACCGGTTGGGTACGTGGCGCGGGTTGTGAGCAACTGGCCAATAATATTAATCCGACCTATAACCGCGAACGTTTCGACGAAGCCCATGACTTCATCTTGCAGGCCTGGAGCAAAGACGGACCCTGGCGTTATGAAGGCAAACATTACGAATATCGCCACGTCAATCCCTGGGTAAAACCCATCCAGAAACCCATTCCCGAAACCTGGATACCCAGCCTGGTCAGCCCCGAAACGGCTCAGTTCGCAGCGCGCAATCGCTATACGTATTTTGCCCTGGCGACATTTCTGGCGCCCACCGTGGAAATGTGGAATCTGTATGCCGATACGGCGGAACAGGAAGGTTTTCAGGCTGGGCCAGAATGTTTTGGCTACTTGCAGAAAGTCGTTTGTGCCGATACCGATGAAGAAGCCTACGAACTCGGCAAAAACTATGTTTATGGCGGTGGACAGCCGGCCTTTGCACGGCCCGAGTGGATGTTCCCGGCGGGCTACAATTCCAAGGCTGCCACCAAACGAATGGCCTATGCCCTGAGCGACCCGGAAACCAATGAAGCTGTAGTCTCTGGCAAAGATGCCAGCACAGAAGTGAATGTTCCGGAAATGAAAAAATACAACACCGAGGTTCTCTACGAAAATTTGATACGCAATCGGCAAATTATTACCGGGACGCCTGAGACAGTCTTGCCGAAAATCAGAAATATTATGGAAACCCTGCGACCGGGTATTTTTGCGGTGTGGCATATCGAAGGTGGCCCAACCACCCATGAACAGTCCATGCACAGTATGAAATTATTGGGCGAGAATGTTCTGCCGCAAATGCGGGAATGGGCGAAAGAACTTGATTTACCGGGTCCCAGCGAAGTCAAGCCGGGTTCGCGTAAGCTGCCCGCTAACGGTAAGCGCGATCCTGTTTGTGATAAATCGGCCCTGGCCGC
>TARA_R110000787_G_scaffold271939_1_pt1 | contig 16233 bp, 15 predicted proteins | sample TARA_R110000787 | Tara Oceans TARA_R110000787 (sample SAMEA4397920) | marine metagenome | biome: Polar Biome; feature: [DCM] deep chlorophyll maximum layer (ENVO:01000326); material: water (ENVO:00002006), including particulate matter (ENVO:01000060) such as... | depth 35 m
TAAAATCAGTAAGAATATTTTTTTCATAAGTAGCTTTTTTCAAATGTTGGGTAACTAGTTATATGTTGATAAAAGGTGTCTTTATCCGGTAAAACATATGGGATAACAAACACTATTTATACTGTTTTTAAAAATACTATAAATAGCTAGAGTAAAAAAATAGACCTGTAAAAAACAGGTATAAATACCTAGTAATACAAAAACAAAAAACCCACAAGATTGTGGGTTTTTTAAATTTTATAATAGTATTTTTTTATTGCAAACTTGACAAACTAGATTTAATAGTTTCTATCTTCGCTTCGGTATCCGATGCTTTTTTGCGTTCTAAGGTAATCACCTGTTCTGGTGCGTTGCTTACAAAACGTTCGTTAGAGAGTTTCTTTTGTATTCCAAACAAAAACCCTTCAGCTCTTTTTAATTCGCCTTGTAACTTGGTTATTTCTGCTTCTACATCAATATCTTCAACAGCAATAGGGACAAAGTATTCATTAGACTTTACTCTAAAAGAAGCGCCTTCTACTTTTTCTGAGACTGCCGTAATTTGTGATGCATTGGTTAACTTCTGAATCACTGCGTTAAATTCGTTAGTCGTTTTTTCATTGTTTACTACAAATAATTCTATGGAATCTCTAAACGGAATGTTCTTATCTTTTCTAATGGTTCTAATGCCAGAAACTACATCAGTAGCAAAATCAAACGAAGAAATAATAGCTACATCAAATTCTTTTTGAACTGGATATTTCGCTACAATCAACGCTTCTTCTGGTGTTCTTTCTGCAATATATTGCCAAATCTCTTCTGTTAAGAACGGCATAAATGGATGCAATACTTTTAGATTGTTTTCTAAAACCGTAATAATCGCATCAAATGTTTTCTTATCAATTGGTTGTTGATACGAAGGCTTTACGATTTCTAATAACCAAGAAGAAAAATCGTCCGTAATTAATTTATAGATCGCCATAATAGCATCCGATAAACGATACTTAGAAAAATGATCTTCTATTTCTGCCAATGCTTTTTGAAACTTCGCTTCATACCAAGTCAAACCAATAACTGCGGTTACAGGTTGTGGGATACTTGCATCTATTTCCCATCCTTTAATTAAACGAAAGGCATTCCATATTTTATTGGCAAATTGTTTTCCTTGCTGACATAAGTCTTCATCAAACATTAAATCGTTTCCAGCGGCAGAGCTTAATAACAATCCTACACGTACACCATCGGCTCCGTAATCGTCAATTAGTTTTAATGCATCTGGAGAATTTCCTAAAGATTTCGACATTTTACGACGTTGTTTGTCGCGCACCAATCCTGTTAAATAAACATTTTGAAAAGGCTTCTCATCTTTATATTCATATCCAGCAATGATCATTCTCGCCACCCAGAAAAACAAAATATCGGGTCCGGTTACTAAATCGTTGGTAGGATAATAGTATTTAATTTCTTCGTTCTCTGGATTTCTAATTCCGTCAAAAACCGACATCGGCCATAACCAAGAAGAAAACCAGGTATCTAGCGCATCAGAATCTTGGCGTAAGTCGTTAACTGTTAGTTTTGAGTTTTTAGTTCTCTCCTTAGCTAAAACTAAGGCCTCTTCCCTACTCTCTGCAACGACAAAATCTTCTTTCCCGTCGCCATAGAAATACGCAGGTATTTGTTGACCCCACCACAATTGGCGAGAGATATTCCAATCGCGAATGTTTTCCATCCAATGGCGATAGGTATTTTCAAATTTCTTTGGATATAAATTAATTTCAGTATCGTCTCCCAACACAGCTTTGATGGCTGGTTTTACCAAATCTTCCATCTTTAAAAACCATTGATCAGATAATCTTGGTTCTATAACGGCTTTTGTTCTTTCAGATGTTCCTACTTTATTCATATGAGTTTCAGTTTTCACTAAAAACCCTTTTTCTTCTAATTCTTGTGTTACTTCTTTACGTACTACAAATCTGTCTTTTCCTTCATAATGTAATCCGAAAGAATTTAAAGAAGCGTCGTCATTAAAAATATCAATCACTTCTAATTTGTGCTTGTCTCCTAAAACTTTATCGTTTTCATCATGAGCAGGTGTTACTTTTAAACAACCTGTACCAAATTCTATATCTACATACTCATCTTCAATAATTGGAATCACACGATTACACAGCGGTACAATTGCCTTCTTTCCTTTTAAGTGTGAAAAACGCTCATCGGTTGGATTGATACAAATTGCGGTATCTCCAAAAATAGTTTCTGGTCTTGTAGTTGCGATGGTTAAGGTTTCATCAGAACCTTCAATTTTATACTGTAAATAGTATAGATTCCCTTGTCGCTCTTCATGTATTACTTCTTCATCAGATAAGGTTGTCTTTGCTTCCGGATCCCAATTAACCATTCTGTAGCCTCTGTAAATAAGTCCTTTGTTGTATAAATCAACAAATACTTTAATCACAGATTCAGACATTTCTGGATCCATGGTAAAAGCAGTTCTTTCCCAATCACAAGAAGCTCCTAACTTCTTTAGTTGTTCTAAAATAATACCACCATATTCATCTTTCCAATCAAATGCGTGTTGCAAAAATTCTTCTCGTGTTAAATCGCTTTTTTCGATTCCTTGTTCTTTTAACTTCGCAACAACTTTTGCTTCTGTAGCAATAGAAGCATGATCTGTTCCGGGAACCCAACAAGCATTTTTACCCAATAAACGAGCACGACGAATTAAGACATCTTGTATGGTATTATTTAGCATGTGCCCCATGTGTAAAATTCCCGTGACGTTTGGCGGAGGAATTACAATGGTATATGGCTCTCTGTCATCTACTTCTGAATGAAAATAATTATGTTTCATCCAGTAATCGTACCACTTACTTTCTACTAAACTTGCATCATATTTAGATGGAATACTCATACTATTTTGTGCTTTTGGAATATAACTCACAAAAATACGATTATCTATAGTATTTAAAAGTCTGTGGAAGTTTTTTTGATTAAATTTGTTTTGTATTATTTTAAAAATTACATCTCATGAAGACTTTTTATACCTTGGTAACCATTTTATTTATAAGTGTTGCTTCTTTTGCTCAAGAGAAAGAAGACCTAAAGCCTGAGTTTAAATTTGTGACAGAGACTATTAATTATGGTAAAATTACTGTTGGTGCTAATGGTGTTAGAGTCTTTGAATTTACCAACACAGGAAAATCTCCCTTAATTATTACAAAAGTGCAAGCTTCTTGTGGATGTACTGTTCCAAAAAAACCAGAAAACCCAATAATGCCAGGTGAGAAGGGAAAAATTGAAGTTTCTTATGATACTAAAAGAGTTGGTGGTTTTTCTAAAGCAATTACCATTTATTCTAATGCTAAGACGCCACGTAAAATGGTAAAAATTAAAGGTTATGTAATAAAGGCAACTGCTCCAGAAAAGAAAAAGAACATGCTAGAAGATAGCTAAACTATTTTCTTGAGTTTAAATTTTATTGTAAGTATTTTATCATCACGCAAAATTGTTAAGCGAATTGTCTTATTGGGCTTTTGTTGAAATTTTCCAATAATATCATCAAGTTTTAAATTATAAACTGGGTTCCCGTTTATTTTCATCAAAACATCATTTTTTTTCACTCCTGCAAGACCTGCTGGCGATCCTACTATCACATCATTTACCCTAAAACTTGGCTTAAATCTAAAAACATAATTTGTCACCAAACTCACAGAGTTTCCTGCACTACCAGAATTAGCGCTTCTTCCATAACTTGTCCCAAAATTTGTGGTGGCTTCTTCTACCAACATTTTTCCGTTATACACCACCTCTATTCCACTCATATTGTAGTTAAATCCGCCTGTGAAAGATCCGTTTTTCTTGAGTGTTAATCTTTTATTCGGATAATCTATCCATACTTTAAATCGTTTTAAAATACCACTACCAATACTACCATTACGCTTTTTAAATTTTCTTGCATTTTTTGTAGAAACACTATCTAAAAATGAGACAGTTGGATTTTTAATACTAAAACCTCCCAGTTCTAAAGACGAAATTCTACTACGTTTCCCGTAAATAGTTCCACTTAAACCTACTCCCAAAAAATCTAAAAAATACTTTTCAGGCGTGATAAGCGATTCTTTACTGTGTTCAAATAACCAGATTGCGTCAGACCCTCCAGAATCTAACAACATGGTAACGGGTATTTTTTTATCCTCTTCATCTAGGGTAATATTGACATCTATATACGGTTTGTTTTGATAGATTGTTAGCGGAAAAACTTCACACTTACGGCATTGCTTATAGCTGAAAGTATCTGGATTAAAAAAACGGATTTTTTTACTTTTGTAATTAATTCTTAAAATTAAATTCTTTAAAACATCATAACCAATCACTCCATGAACGGTGATCCCCATTTTAGCCGACAAATCAAAATCGTCTTTTAAAACAATAAAAACACTTTGATTACTGCTAATTAAATTCTGAATTCTAAATCTATTGTTCTTTGAAACGATAGCATCAACCGGTTTTCCTTTTCCTAATCCTTGCAATTGAAATTTCTGATCTAATCGTAAAAAAACAGTATCTGCTGGAGAAGAATTAAAGACAATTGTTTTATTAACTCCAGTATCTAAAATGAAGTTGAGTTGCTTCCCGTTAATTTCTAAAGGAATAATAATGATGTTATTAATAAGCTTAAAACCTACATCTTCAAACTTTCTGTTTTTATCAAAAAAACGAAACCCATCAGTCTGACTACTAACAGTTATATTAGCAAGAATAAATAACGCAAGAAATATAGATTGTATATTTTTAATCAACACAAAATATTTTGACAAATAAATGTACATAATTTTAAAAAATTAGATTTTAATTTTAGAAAACTTTAACCTTTTGAATCACAAAAAAAACATGACTATTTCTAAAATATATTTCGCAAATTTGCAATAGTAATTCAACCTTATATCTATGCCAAGAATATCTAATAAAGGGCTATTAATGCCTGAATCACCAATAAGGAAATTAGTTCCTTTTGCAGAAGCTGCTAAAAAGAAAGGAAGAACTGTTTATCATTTAAACATTGGTCAACCCGACATAAACACGCCACAAGTTGCTTTAGATGCTGTTGCTGTTCACTCATTAAAAATCTTAGCATATACAAGATCTGAGGGTTCTGAAGAGTATCGTCAGAAAATCGCACATTACTATAGTAAACATGATATTCATGTAAATAGTGATGAGATTATTGTGACTACCGGAGGTTCGGAAGCGCTATTATTTGCATTTGGAAGTGTGATGGATGTAGATGATGAAGTAATTATTCCTGAACCTTTTTACGCAAATTACAATGGCTTTTCTACAGCATCAGGGGTTAATATCGTTCCTGTAATTTCTAAGATTGAAGATAATTTTGAATTGCCTCCTATTGAAGAATTTGAGAAGTTAATCACCCCAAAAACAAAAGCTATTCTCATCTGTAACCCAGGAAATCCAACAGGATATCTATATAGTAAAGAAGAAATTCAACAATTAGCCGCTGTTGTAAAAAAACACGATTTGTTTTTAATTGCGGATGAAGTCTATAGAGAGTTTGCTTATGATGGTGTAGAACACTACTCCATTATGCAAGAAGAAAGCATCCAAGAAAATGCCATCATTATAGATTCTGTATCTAAAAGATATAGTATGTGTGGCGCTAGAATAGGTTGTTTAGTTTCTAAAAACAAAGAAGTAATGGCTACTGTGATGAAATTTGCTCAAGCAAGATTAAGTCCACCAACCTTAGCTCAAATTGCTTCTGAAGCTGCTTTAGCAACTCCACAAAGTTATTTTGATGAAGTAATTGAAGAATATGTAGAACGTAGAAATACATTGATTGCTGGATTGAAAGAAATTGAAGGCGTAAAAGTTGCCATTCCTAAAGGCGCATTTTATTGTGTGGCTGAATTGCCAATTAATAATGCAGATTATTTTGCACAATGGTTATTGGAATCTTTTCATGTAAATAATGAAACGGTTATGGTTGCACCAGCGGGTGGTTTTTATTCTACTCCAGGGGTTGGTTCTAATCAAATCAGAATTGCCTATGTTTTGAATAAGGAAAGCTTGTTAAAAACCATTCATATTTTAAAAGAAGCCTTAAAAGTATATAAAGATTAATGCTGATCTCTGAAAACATTTCACTAAAAAAATATAACACGTTTGGTATTGATGTCAATGCAAAACGGTTTATTTCTGTGGAAAGTTTTTACGATTTACAAGAAGTTCTCAAAATAGAAAAAGAAATTTTTCTGTTAAGTGGAGGAAGCAATATGTTACTTACCAAAGATATTAACAAGCTTGTTGTTCATTTAAATATAAAAGGAATCTCTATTGATTCTGAAGATAAAGATCATGTCTACTTAACTGCAAATGCTGGTGAAGACTGGCACGAATTTGTTCTCTGGTGCATTTCTCAAAACTATGGAGGTATTGAAAATCTTTCTTTAATTCCTGGAAATGTTGGGACCTGCCCTATTCAGAATATTGGCGCTTATGGCGTTGAAGTAAAAGATGTAATTTCTAAAGTGGAAGCCCTAGATATTACTACTTCTAAAAGAGTTCAGTTTTCAAATTTGGAATGTCAGTTTGGATATCGTAATTCGATTTTCAAAAATAACTTGAAAGGAAAAGTAGTCTTGACTTCCGTGAGTTTTAAACTGACGAAAAACAGCCATCAACTAAATACCAGTTATGGAGCTATTAATATAGAATTAGCAAGTCAAAACATCTTAAACCCTAGCATTAAAGATGTTTCTGATGCTGTGATAAAAATCAGACAATCTAAATTACCCGATCCAAAACAAATTGGTAATAGTGGAAGCTTTTTTAAAAACCCCGTGGTTTCTGCTGAACGTTTTCAATTACTTCAAGAAAAACACCCAACAATTCCTAGCTACAAAATTTCAGCCTCTGAGGTTAAAGTCCCAGCGGGTTGGTTGATAGAAACTGCTGGTTTTAAAGGAAAACGTTTTGGAGAGTATGGAGTTCATGAAAAACAAGCCTTAGTGCTAGTAAATTATGGAAATGCTTCTGGATCAGACATCTTCAAATTAGCTCAACAAATTCAAAAAACCATTTTAGAAACTTTTGAGATTATACTAGAGATTGAAGTGAATGTAATTTAATAACTACTGTCTCCCTCTTCTTTGACCTCTCTTGTTATCTTGAGGCTTAGGAGCTTTTTCCAATTCTTTTTTAGTTAAAAAACCGTCTTCATTCGTATCAATCTTAGCAAAATATTTTTCTAACGGTCCTTTTACCTCATTTTTACTCAGTTTTCCATCTTCATTTGCGTCCATCATTTTCATGAGTTGTTTCACAGTCGGACGTGATTGTCTTCCTCCGTTGCCTTTACTATTTCTGTCATTTCCAAATTTATTTCTTGCCATTCTATTCCCTCCATTTCCGAGAATTCCTCTACCGACAGCAAAGTCTTTACTTGGTGTACCCACAAAATATCTTGGTAATGATGGAAAATCATCTGTAATCAAATAATAGTAGGTTCCTTTTGGAAATTCTGGAGTAAGTCCGAATCTTCCATTCGCAATATCTAAGTCACCTAAATCTTTAATAAATTCGAAATCTCTTACATAGGTTCCGTCATAAGTTCCATTGGGGGCTGTTTTACCATTTCCAGATCTTTTTCCTTTTCTCAATTGGTAACTAGACACCAAAGAAACAATCTCACTATTAATATCCATTGAGTTTTTATACCCGTATTTATAATAAATTGGAAATCCATCTGCAGCCCAACCAACTTGTTTCATCGATTTTCCATCAACACTTTTAATGTATCCCCATGGAGTCCCATGATAATGATATTCTCCTGTGGGTTGCACATGAGCATTGTTACAATCGTCTCCTAAGTTTACAGCGGTACTTAAAGCTTCTAAAGCCCATGCTGAATTCATATTTCTCCCTCTTCCTCCAAAAAATTCAGCAGCCGTAGGTTCTAATTTTACACCATTTAAAGCGACACCAAATTCGTAAGCTGGAAATCCTTTTCCAAAACCATCGGCAGAAACTGAAGTCATTTTTTTAGCTTTCTTAGGGTTTACTGCAATCGTATATTTCTTATTCTGCTCACTAATCGTATTAGGGTTTCCTTCATTTGGAAAAGCTCCTACTTTATGATTAGGAATAGCATTAGAAGTAATAATTCGATATTTTCCTTTCACTGTTTCAGTTACTTTATTAATCTGTGTTGGTATCTTTGTACACTTAATTCCATCTGAAACTGAAAATGTTCCATTCTTTTCGCTTTGTGAATTCATTGTAAAACTGAATACAAAAGCTACGATTATTATGATTGTTTTATTCTTCATCTTTTTTGTTTAGTTATTACTGATAAACGGATCTGAATATTTTTCATCAGAAATAAAATTGTTGTCTGTTAAGGCCAAAAGAAAATCGATTAAGCCTTGTCTTTCGGCTGCATTTAAATTTAATCTTCTTACTTGTCCGCCTCCAACTCGTAATCTATTATCTAAATCATTGCTATTTTGAATACCCGTATCATAATGGTCTACCACGTCCCCCAACGTAGCAAAACGACCATCATGCATATAAGGAGCAGTTAAACCTATATTTCTTAAAGAACCTACTTTGAATTGACCTCTACCAACTCCTACGTCTGTTACAACAGCATCTAATCCGTTATTTCTTGCTTGATCTCCAACAAAAGCATTGGTGTCATGACAGTCTGAACATCTAGTTCTATTACTAAAGAATAAGCTTTTACCTATGTTTTCTGATGCGGTAAAATTTGGAAAATTTGCTTGTGGATTATTCGTTTGAGCTAGTCCTTCATCATATTTAGATTCATAGGAAACCATTGATCTTATAAACTGTGCAAGTGATTGTGAGATTCTTTGACTTGTTGCAATTGAATCTCCAAAAACTCTAGCAAATAAAACTTTATAATACACTTCGGCTCCAATCTTATTTTCTAACTCATCTAAGGTTAAACCCATTTCTACTGCATCCTGTATAGGCAACAGCACTTGATCTTCTAATGTTGCAGCTCTTTCATCCCAGAAGAATCTTCCATTATTATAAAATTTAGCATTCGCCAAACCCATAGAGTTTCTTCCTGTTAATCCGCCTTCAAAACCAACACTTAAGACAGTAGGATCCGAGAAACCGTCTTGTTGATTATGACAAGAAGCACAGGCAACTGTATTATTTGCAGAAAGTTTTTTATCATAAAATAAAACTCTTCCTAAGGTTGCTCCTGCATCGGTAATTTGATTATTGTTGGGTGTATTGTCTTCATTTTGCAATGCATTATCTAAGAAAAATGCTGGCAATTGAATATTGGCATAGTTAAATGAATTTTCTGGTAGGTTTAGTATTCCACTAAAAGGGCTCTCATCTATAATATCTCCTATTGGATCATCTATAGAGATATCTACATATTGATCATCATTACTACAGGAAATAAAACTAACTACAAATACGGCAAAAAATAAAATTTTTAAAATTTTCATAATACGATCTTTTAAGATTAAACAAAATGTAGTTTTTAATCATTCTTTGCTGTTGTTTAATCTTTAGATGTATTGTTTCTAGAAAACTTGTGCTAGGACTTAAAAATCTTTTCTATGAGGCGGTGGACTTTTTCTTCTGCCTTCTTTCCTTGGTGGCTTAGGCCCTCTTTTGCGAAGAGCTTTTTGAATAATTGAATCAAATTTAGCAACTTGATTTTCATCACATAACTTTCTAACTTCACTGAAAAAAGCAAATAATTCTTTCTGTTTTAAAGATTCTAGCTGCCCAATTCTAGTTGCAGTAGAATCTGGGGAGAAATTAGTTTTACTAAATGAATTGAATAATTCTTTTCTTAATCCATCTAATTCATTGTCGAGTTGACGCATTTCATTTCTATGAATTTGATCTAAAAAATAAAATCGTTCTTGTTGTTCTTCTGAAAAATTTAATTCTTTGGTCATAAAGTTTTCTTTTTGAGGACCGCCATTCTTAGGACCTATATTAAAAACTATAAAAAGCAAGGCAATATTTACTGCTACTAAAAGGATTAAAAAAGTGAATACTATTTTTTTTCTCATCGCTAGTTTATTGAAATACTATTATTTGACTCAAAATTATATTCTTGTACAAAATACTCAAAATCAGACAATTGCTCTTGAGTGTTTTTAGTATAAGAAATTGAATAGTATATTGTGCCAACATTAAAGCAAATTAAAACTGCTAATGTGGCCAATTGAAGTTGCGGACTAAACCAACTAAATGAAGGTTCTTTCACTTCTTTTTGTTGGGCTATCTTATTTAATACTTTATTCTTGAAGAAAGGACTTAGGTCTACTTCTTGAATAGCATCTAAAATGTCTAAAGTATTGTTGTTTCCTTTGTTACTATTTTTAATTGTTTTCATCTCTGTATTCTTAGATGCAATATCTTTTTAAAACTTGCGTTATTGTTCGTTTTTATAAAAATTCTCTAACTTCTGTTGTAAATTCTTCTTTGCTCTAAACATGATAGACTCTATAGAAGATAAACTTTTACCAGTAATTTCTACAATCTCTTGGTAACTCTTACCATCTAGTTTCGCTAAGGTAAAAACTATTCTTTGATTTTCTGGTAATGTATTAATTGCTAAATAGATAGATTCTGATTTCTCTTTATTCTCAAGTAAAATTCCCGGGTGATTAAATTCTGTGAAAAAATTCGTTTTATCTATTGGAATATCATTCCCAAGAATACTTTGCATGAAAGCAAATCTCTTTTTTGCATTTTTTTTTCGGATAAATTCTAAACATTTATTAGTGCAAATTTTATAAATCCAAGTAGATAGCTTCGAATCTCCTTTAAATTTATTGACAGATTTATAGACTTCTAAAAATACTTCTTGCGCCACATCTTCTGCATCTTCTTTGTTGGGTACAAAAGAAATACAGGTATGAAAAACCTTTTGCTGATAATCATCTAACAACTGACTAAAAGCTACTTGGTTCCCTAATTTTAATTTTTCTATAAATTCTTCTTGTTTGGTCAAAAAAAAGGAACTAATTCTTATCCTGTTAAAGTATAAAAAACTTGCAATAACTCAGCTACATCGATCTACTTTTTCTATAAGATTGATTATCTTTGTTAAATCAAATTTATTATAGATGAAACTTGTTTTATTAACCATAGGATTGTTAGCGTTGGCTTTTGCAGGAATTGCCATAAAAATTTGGGCAAAAAAAGATGGTGAGTTTGCAGGAACTTGTGCAAGTCAGAATCCAATGTTAAATAAAGATGGTGATGCATGTGGTTTTTGCGGAAAAACGCCAGAACAGTTTGATTCTTGTGCAGAACCAACCCATAATTAATTCTTGATGATCATTACTGTTGTGTTCTACATTTTTGTGGCAGTTACGGTACTTCAACTTTGTTATTATTTTTCTTTTCTTCCATTTCTTTTTCATAAAAATAAAAAGAACCCTGAAAGTGATATTACTCCAATATCCGTAATTGTTTGTGCTAAGAACGAAGCGGAGAATTTAAAAAAAAACATTCCATTACTTTTAAGTCAAGAATATAAAACCTTTCAATTGGTGTTAATTAATGATGCTTCTAATGATGATACTTTAGACATCATGAAGAGCTTTCAGAAAAGTGATCATCGGATTAAAATTGTTAGTGTAAAAAACAACGAAGCTTTCTGGGGAAATAAAAAATATGCTTTAACCTTAGGAATTAAAGCAGCAACATACGAACATTTATTATTTACAGATGCAGATTGTGCTCCCGCTTCAAAAAACTGGATTGAGGAAATGAGTGCTCAATTTTCTGAAAAAAAATCGATTGTTTTAGGCTACGGAAAATATCAATCAAAAAAATATTCATTTGTTAATTTACTCGTAAGATTTGAAACTTTACTGACTGCAATTCAGAGTTTTTCTTATGCAAAGTTAGGCTCCCCTTATATGGCTGTCGGACGGAATTTAGCCTATACAAAAAGTGATTTTTTTAGAGTGAACGGTTTTATAAATCACATCCAAGTTCGTTCTGGAGATGATGATCTTTTTATTAAAGATGCAGCTACTTCATCAAATACCACAATCTCTGTTCATCCAACTAGTTTTACAATCTCTGAAGCACCAGAAACTATGAAAGAATGGTTTCGCCAAAAAAGAAGACATGTCTCTACATCATCTCATTATAAAGCAAAACACAAATTTTTTCTTGGTTTATTTTATAGTTCTAAATTGTTATTTTTAGTGTTAATTCCTGTCATTTTAGTATTTAAACTAGATTATATAACTAGTAGTTTATTAGCTAGTTATATCATACTTAATTATTTAGTGATTGGTTTTTCAGGGAAGAAACTAAACGAAAGAAATACCGTCTATTTTCTTCCATTTTTGGAAGTGTTCTTAGTTCTATTTCAATTTGCTATATTTATATCCAACACTGTTTCAAAACCTACACATTGGAAATAACGGAAGAGATTCTATATCAACATATTGAAAAAGCAAAAGAAGGCAATCAAATTTCTTTTAATTTTCTGTTGCATCACTTTTGGTCTGATGTGTATAAATATCAATTAAAAAGGACTCAAAACGATAATGATGCTGAAGACATTACCATTCAGTCTTTTTCTAAAGCGTTTGATAAAATTGATACGTTTGATAAAAAATACAAGTTCAAGACATGGTTAATTACCATTTCAAAAAACATTCATATCGATCTTATAAGAAAGAATAAAACTTCTATTTATACAGAAACGAGCAAAGAACAAGAAGCAGAAGCTTATAAAATTGCAGATGATAGTCCAACACCCGAAGATAAAATTATCACTGAACAAAACTTAGCGAAGTTATTACGAGACATTAAACAGCTAAAACCGAAATATCAGGAAGTTATTCAATTACGGTATTTTCAAGAGCTGACTTATAAAGAAATCTCTGAGCAGACTAAGGAGCCAATGAATAATGTAAAAGTGAAACTTTTACGCGCAAAAAAATTATTGGCTGAGATTATTAAGAAGTCGTAAAAAACAAACCACTCTATGGGTTTCAAATCCATAGTTTTAAGAAAAAGAATGAAATTCTTTAAAAAGTTAGTTTGTCATTCCGAATGAGGCACGAAGAGGAATCTCATTATTTATAGATTTCTCCTCATTAGTACCTCGTTCTATCGAAATGACAAAAAACTCTTAAAAGGGTATAGAAACTAAAGTAACTGCAATAAAATCGTAAGGTTTTAACCTTTAACTTGATAATAAAAGACATCCTCATACGTGAGTATAAAATGAAAAAATCCATCTTTAAAGCTTTAGGTCCAGGATTACTTTTTGCAGGAGCTGCCGTTGGTGTTTCTCATTTGGTACAATCTACTAGAGCTGGAGCAGATTTTGGATTTGGACTCCTATGGGCGTTACTCTTAGCTTATATATTTAAGTATCCCTTTTTTCAATTTGGACCTCGGTATGCAGCGGCAACAGGAGAAACTTTATTAGACGGCTATAAAAAATTAGGGAAAGGACTTTTAGCGATTAGTTATGGTATTAGTTTTATAACCATGTTTATTATTCAAGCTGCAGTGACCATTGTTACTGCGGGTTTAGCTGTAAATATTTTTGGTTCCTTTGACATTGTCACATGGTCTTTATTGATTACAACTATTAGTGTTTTAATTTTATTGGTTGGTAAGTACAAACTATTAGATGGCTTGATGAAATATGTGGTTATTCTACTAACAATCTGTACCATTGTAGCAGTAAGTGTTGCTTTATTTAAGAATGATCAAACATTTAATTTCACACAAATAATTCCGAAAGGAACCATTGAAATCACGTTTCTAATTGCCTTTTTAGGCTGGATGCCAGCACCCTTAGACATTTCTATTTGGCAATCTATTTGGTCTTTGGAAAAAGAGAAAACAACACATCAAAAAATAACGCCCAAACAAGCTATCTTCGATTTTAATGTTGGATATATTGGAACGATATTCTTAGCCGTTTGCTTTGTAACTTTAGGCGCTTTGGTCATGCATAATTCTGGAGAAAGCTTTTCTAATAAAGGGGGTGTTTTTGCAGGTCAATTGATCGAATTATACACTACAAATCTAGGAAGTTTCGCCTACATTTTTATAGCTATAGCTGCACTTACAACCATGTTCAGTACCACCATTACAACCTTAGATGCTTCGCCAAGAGCCATGTCTAAAGCCACTGATTTATTATTTCCTAAAAAAATAAAACTAAATTACTGGTTCTGGATTATTATATTAGGATTAGGTACCTACATTATACTTAGGTACTTTAGAGACGACATGGGATTACTCATTAAAATAGCCACCATACTTTCCTTTTTAACAGCACCTTTTTATGCCCTTTTAAACTACTTATTAATCACAGGGAAACATACGCCAAAAGAACATCAACCTTCTATCTATTTAAAGATTTTAAGTATCTGTGGAATTATTTTTCTAGTAGGGTTTAGTGTTTGGTTCTTATTGAATTTTTAATTGTTTTCTTCGTAACTTTGTATCTTAAAATTGATTGATAAATGGCAAACGATAGTGCTGTACTTCCAGAGAGAGTAAAAAAACCAGACTGGCTTCGCGTAAAATTACCTGTGGGTAAAAAATACACGGAATTAAGAGGATTGGTTGACAAGTATAAATTAAATACAATTTGTGCTAGTGGAAGCTGTCCGAATATGGGTGAATGCTGGGGAGAAGGAACTGCTACCTTTATGATACTGGGAAACATCTGTACGCGCTCTTGTGGTTTTTGTGGTGTGAAAACTGGAAGACCAGAAACAGTAGAATGGGATGAGCCAGAAAAAGTAGCTCAATCAATTAAGATTATGGGAATTAAACATGCCGTAATTACCTCTGTAGATAGAGATGATTTAAAAGATGGTGGTTCTATTATTTGGGCCGAAACGGTAGATGCTATTCGTAGAGCAAATCCAAACACAACCTTAGAAACTTTAATTCCAGATTTTCAAGGAAACACAAAACAAATAGATCGTATTATAGAAGTGCATCCTGAAGTGGTTTCTCATAATATGGAAACTGTTAGAAGATTAACTCGTGAAGTACGTATACAAGCGAAATATGATAGAAGCTTAGGTGTTTTAAAATACCTAAAAGAAAAAGGAATGAGAACCAAAACAGGCTTAATGCTAGGTTTGGGTGAAACTGAAGAAGAAGTAATACAAACCATGAAAGATCTACAAGGTGTAGGATTGGATGTCTTAACAATCGGACAGTATTTACAGCCTTCTAAAAAACATTTACCTTTAAAAGAGTTTATCACTCCAGATCAATTCAAAAAATACGAAACATTAGGTTTAGAAATGGGCTTTATGTACGTAGAAAGTGGCCCATTGGTGCGCTCTTCTTATAAAGCGCACAAACACGCAAAATAAGATATTATCAATTTGATAATTTTTTGAGAAAACTCAAGATATTTTACATTACGAAAACGAATTCGTTTTGCTATATTCTTAATAAATGTTCATATAACGTTAAATAAATATAAAAATCATAAATTTTTAACAAAAAAACAAACTATAATTTATTTTGGCACGGTAATTGAAATAATATAGAAGACAACTAAAATTGTCTCTTTGTGTAAATTATTTGAATTAATTACATTAAAAAAACCATCTTGGACCAAGATGGTTTTTGTTTTTATATCAATATTTTGTTCCTTTATTATTCTTCAGATTGCAACTGTTTTGCAGTTTTTTCAACAGCATCCAAAACCCGTAATAAATTACCACTCCATAATTGAGCAATTTGAGATTCTGTATATCCTCTTTTAACTAATTCTGCAGTAATATTTAGTGTTTCCGAAGCATCATTCCAACCATAGACTCCACCTCCACCATCAAAATCAGAACTTATCCCAACATGATCTAAGCCCATTTTTTTCACTAAATAATCAATATGATTTACATAATCAGCTACATCTACAGGAGAAAAATCTGATGACATTGTAGTTTTTGCCTCCTTAGAAAGCTTCATATAAATAGCAATTGCAGCTTCTTGTTCTGCTCCTTTAAGGTTTCTTATTGCTCTTCTTGGCACTACTTCTATATTTTGAGATTTTGCTAATTCATCAATTACTTTTATCAATTCGTCTTTGTATTTTTTATCTTTATCTGTATTTAGATAAGAACTAAATGCAACTGTTTGAACAACTCCACCATTTCCTTTCATCCATTCTAATTGTTCATCATCTAAATTTCTACTATGATTGCACAAAGCTCT